>LNFM01000090.1_pt1 | contig 131536 bp, 130 predicted proteins | sample 596031 | NCBI WGS metagenome assembly LNFM01 (sample SAMN04254537, study PRJNA301005) | activated carbon metagenome | isolation source: dual media filters at the Ann Arbor, Michigan drinking water treatment plant | place: USA: Ann Arbor | reverse complement strand
CACCACCATGTCGAAAGCGCGAGGCCGCCAGACCTCTCTTCGTAGGGAGGCCGCGACGACTTTTCCCTTAAGGTAGTGCCATGGGGCCATGCCCCCGAAAGCGGTCAATGCTGCGCAGGCTGTAAAAGCTTTACGGCGCCGCGCGGCCTCCGCGCCGGGTGCCCAACACCGCTCCTTCACGGCGCAGGTTCTCCAGGATGGCTCGCCCGCCCTCGATGACGACCGGCGGCTCGGGGTGCTTCAATTCAGCGGCGATGCGCCGCAGGGCGCCGCGGCCTGTCAGCCGCCCTGGCTGCAGCAACTCCAGCAGTCGGGCGGCCACCGGATTCAGCACGATGAACCGCACGCGATCCTCGTCGTCCCGGAAGGCCAGGATGCAGGTGGATTCCGCCTCACTCGGCTTCGGCTGGTAATCCTCGCGGATCCGCTGGACGGCGTACGGATACATCAGCAGGAACGACACCGGATTCAGCACCGGCCGCCCCGCGAGCAGATCGCCGTCTGGGATCGTGCCGGGTACCACGGGATCCCTCGGCATCACGTCGAGCGCCAGCTCCACCCACTCGTAGTGCGCGAGGTGCGGCAGGTAGTCGGGCAGTGGCATCCCGCCTTCGCGGCCGGCGAGCCATCGCACGAACTCCTCGGGAATCTGCCGGAAGAGTGGCGCGGTGCATCGGTGACCGGCAAAGAACTCCCGCGCGAGCCGCGTCCACCGCTTCTCTCCGAGCAGGCGGCGCGCCACCGGGAAGCAGCTGTCGAGAAATCCCTTGAGGTTGTTGAAGAGCAGTTCGTTGTAGACGCGCATCCGGCGTGCTGGCACGCCCGGGGGGCGCGGTGACGCACCGGGATTCCGGATGTGCGCGGTGAACGCCTGCTGGTAGCGCTGGAACTCAGGAAGCGGCACGGTCACGCACCGGACGGGCGGCTGGCGCGTGGCGCCGCTGGAGGGTGGCGATCCGCTTCACCTCGCGCGTGAGCTTGGTGAGCGGCGGGATGTTGAAGTCGCGCTCGAGCAGCGTCGGGTGCACGCCGAAGTGCGCATACGCGAAATCGAGGAGGTCCCACACCGGGTCGATCACGTCGGCCCCGTGGGTGTCGACGATGAGATCCTCGGCCTCGACGTAGTGCCCGGCGGTGTGCACGTAGACGACGCGCTCCTTCGGAAGCTGCAGGAGGAACTCGCGGGGGTCGTAGCGATGATTGACGCTGTTCACATAGACGTTGTTGACGTCGAGGTGCAAGGCGCAGTCGGCCTCTTCGAGCACGGCGCGGATGAACGCCGCCTCGGTCATCTCGTCGATCGGTGCCTTCACGTAGAACGAGGCATTCTCGACAGCAATGCGCCGGCCCAGGATGTCCTGCACCCGGCGGATGCGCCGTGCCACGTGGCGCACGGCGTCGCCGGTCGCGGGGATGGGGAGGAGATCGTAGAGCTGCCCTTCGTCCGTGGTGTACGAGAGGTGCTCGGTGTAGAGGGCAATGCCGTGCGCATCGAGGAATCGGCGCACGCGCTTCAGGAAAAGCTCGTCGAGCGGGCCGGGGCCGCCCAGGGACAGCGAGAGTCCGTGAGCCACGAAGCGATGTCGTTCGGTCAGGGCGCGGAACTGGCGTCCGCTGGCGCCGCCCATCTCCATCCAGTTCTCGGGGGCGACTTCGAAGAAATCGATGGCGGCGGGGCAGTGTGCGAGCACGTCGGCGACGAGTTCGCGCCGCAGGCCGAGGCCGGCACCGGAGACACCGGTAGGGATCATTCGGATGGCACTACCTGTGGAGGGTCGGGAAATCTGGCAGGCGCGGCACCGTGTTCCGGACGCCGCGCCTGGTTCAGGGCATCAGGCGATCACTTGCTGCCGCCGCACTTCCCTTCACCGCACTTGCCTTCCTTCTTCTTGTCGCCGCCGCACTTGCCTTCCTTGGCCTTGTCGCCGCCGCACTTGCCTTCCTTGGCTTTGTCACCGCCGCACTTCCCTTCACCGCACTTGCCTTCCTTCTTCTTGTCACCGCCACACTTCGCTTCCTTGGCCTTGTCACCACCACACTTGGCTTCCTTGGCCTTGTTGATGGTCTTGCCGTTGCCGTCCTTCATCTCGGCGACGACCATGTAGCCCTTCTCGAGGGACTGCATCGCGAAGGGATCTCCGGCGCTGTGGGCGGCCGGAACGGCCAGGAATGCCGAGCCCACGGCGGAGGCGAGGGCGAGGGACAGAACGGTTTTCTTGGAAGCCATGAGTATTCTCCAGAACGGTTGATTGGAAGTTGGATCGTGCTGCACTACGTTTCGCGCCGGCGGGCTGCCTGGGTGACTCGCATCCCTGTCGTCCGGTTGCATCGGATATACGGCACATCGGACCCGGGTGGATTCACCCCTCTTGAAAACTTTCTGGTCGAGTCCATCTTTGGTTCACGGGCGGCACGATCCGCCGCCGGCAACGAACGCAAGGAGAACACGACATGGTCAACGTCACCCGCTTCACCCCCTTCGAGGATTCCATCGACGATCTGTTCCGCGGCTTCTTCGTCCGCCCGGTGGCCTTCGAGGGCGATCAGCAGCGCACACCCCAGTTTCGCATGGACGTCCGGGAGGAAGGCAGCAACTACGTGGTGCATGCCGACATCCCTGGCGTCAAGAAGGAAGACATCCAGATCACCATCGATGGCAACCAGGTCGCCATCTCCGCCGAGGTGAAGCGCGCCACCGAGGAACGTCAGGGGGCACGCGTTCTGAAGTCCGAACGGTACTACGGCAAGGTGAGCCGCAGTTTCACTCTCGCCTCGGACCTCGACTCCGGAGCTGCACAGGCCAAGTACGCCGACGGTGTGCTCGAGCTGACCCTGCCCAAGAAGGTGGCGACGAGCGCCAAGCAGCTCACCGTTCAGTAACGTCGGGCGGTTCCACCCGCCGCCATACGCCCAGGGGGCCACATCACGTGGCCCCCTGGGCGTTTCTTGTGGGCCCGGGCGCGCTTCGGCATGGTCCCGGACCTGCCGGGTCGATAGAATCCCGGACCACCCGACCCACCGAAGACCGCCATGTCCGCCGACGTCAGCGTTACCGCCATCGAGAAGGCCAAGATCCTTGCCGAGGCGCTGCCCTACATCCGCCGCTTCCAGGATCGGACGATCGTCGTGAAGTACGGCGGCAATGCGATGACCGACCCCCAGCTGAAGGAGAGCTTCGCGCGGGATGTCGTGCTGCTCAAGCTGGTCGGGATGAATCCGGTGGTCGTGCACGGCGGCGGGCCGCAGATCGACGAACTCCTGAAGCGCATCGGCAAGCAGGGTCAGTTCGTGCAGGGGATGCGGGTGACCGACGAGGAGACGATGGACATCGTCGAGATGGTCCTCGGAGGGTCCGTCAACAAGGAGATCGTGAACCTGATCAACCGGCACGGCGGCAAGGCCGTCGGTCTGACCGGTCAGGACGGCGCCTTCATCCGCGCGCGGAAGCTGCTGATGCCCGACAAGGACCGCCCGGACCAGTTGCTCGACATCGGGCAGGTGGGCGAGATCGTCTCCATCGACCCCTCGATCATCTCGTTCCTCGACACCGGCGATTTCATCCCGGTGATCGCACCCATCGGCGTCGGCGAGGCGGGCGAGTCGTACAACATCAATGCGGACGTCGTGGCGGGCAAGCTCGCCGAGATCCTCAAGGCCGAGAAACTCATTCTTCTCACCAACACGCCGGGCGTGCTCGACAAGGAGGGAAATCTGCTCACGGGCCTGACGCCGAAGCAAATCGACGAGCTCTTCGCCGATGGCACCCTCTATGGCGGCATGCTTCCGAAGATCTCGTCCGCGCTCGACGCCGCCCGCAGCGGCGTGAAGAGCGTGCACATCATCGACGGACGCGTCCCGCACTCGCTCCTCCTCGAGATCCTGACCGACCAGGGCGTCGGCACGCTCATCAAGGCGCGATAGTGAGTCGAAGCGGGTCGGTGCCGGGCGGCGGCCCCGGGTGGCACTGGATCTTCGACCTCGACGACACCCTGCACCGCGCCGGGCCCCACATCTTTCCGCGGATGAACCGCGCCATGACCGACTACGTGGCGCGGCACCTCGACGTCGACGAGGCGCGCGCCAACGAGTTGCGCACCTACTACTGGCGCCGCTACGGCGCGACGCTGCTCGGCCTGATGCGCCATCACGGCGTCGATCCGCACCACTTTCTCTGGCACACCCATCAGTTCCCCGATCTCCCCGGACTCGTGCTCTCGCACCCTGCGCTGCGTTCGGCGCTCATCCGCCTCCCGGGGCGCCGGATCGTGTTCTCGAACGCCCCCGAGCACTACGTCCGTGCCGTGCTGAAGGTGCTGCGCATCTCCGATCTCTTCGATGGGGTCTTCACCATCGAGCACACGCGCTTCCAGCCGAAGCCCGATCCGCGCGGCTTCCGGCGTCTGCTGAAACTCCACCAGCTCCCGCCGCGGCGCTGCATCATGGTCGAGGACAACGTCGACAACCTGCTCACCGCCCGTCGGCTCGGGATGCGCACCATCCTCGTGGGCGATGTCTCACGGCGGCCACCCGGCGTGGACTTCGTCGTCAGAGATGTCACCGGTATCCCGCGTCTGCGGAGCGTCCTCTGGCGTTCGTCATGAGCGGGTGCTAACTTTGAGACTCCTCCTCCACCGTCGCCGAGGTCCCTCCGATGGCGCGTGAACCGGGCAAGCGAAAGCTCCAGATCCTCCAGACCCTGGCCGAGATGCTCGAGGATCCCGCCGGCGACCGGATCACGACCGCCGCCCTCGCTGCCCGCGTCGATGTCTCGGAGGCGGCGCTCTACCGGCATTTCGCCAGCAAGGCCCAGATGTACGAGGGCCTCATCGAATTCATCGAGCAGACGCTCTTCGGTCTGGTGAACAAGATCACCGGCGAGGAGTCCGCCGGCACCCGGCAGGTGACGGCCATGGTCACGATGCTGCTCGGCTTCGCGACGAAGAACCCGGGCATGACACGGGTGCTGATCGGCGATGCACTCGTGTACGAGAACGACCGCCTGCAGCAGCGCATCAATCAGCTCATAGACCGCCTGGAGGCCCAGATCCGCCAGTCGCTGCGCTTTGCGGTCACGCAGGGCGAGCTGCCTGCGGACCGGGATGTCGCGGCGCAGGCGAACCTGATCGTCGCGTACGTCATCGGTCGTTGGCATCTGTTCGCCAAGAGCCGGTTCAAGCGCAGCCCGCAGGAACACCTCGACGCGCAGTCCGCGCTTCTTCTTTGACGACAGTGGCCGGCATGAATCGCGTCTTCTCCCCCGACACCGTCCGGTCCCGGCGCTGGTCCGTGCGGCTCGCCGCGCCCATCGTGCTTCTGCTCTGCTCCGCCTGGGTCGGTGCGGCCGTTCCCGATGCGCCGTTGCAGACCTGGCTCGCTGCGCGCCTCGCCCGCCTGACGCCGGACGCGAGCTGGAAGGAGGAGCGCGGGGTGTTCGAGGCGCTGCTCGCCACGGGGCAGAAGGCGTTCGAGCCCTATCTGATCGCCCGGGCCCTGCATCGCGGCGATCGCGGGCGGTACGGCGACGGGCCGGTGGCGCCGGAGCTGGACGAGGCCGCGTTGCTCGCGACGCTGCGCGACATGCCTGCGTATCGGCATCTCCAGGCGAGGATCCGGGCACATCCCGGTCGGGCGAAGGTGGAGGTCGTGGTGCCCGGCACGGTCCAGCCGCGCGTGATCGCCGACGAGGCGGCGCCGGAGACCTCCAATGCACTGCTGGAGGCCATCCGCAGTGCCCCCGTGGTGACCGGCCCGACGAAGCGGCGGGAGGTCGATGTCGTGGCGGAACTGCCGGCGCTCGTGCACCTGCTCGGGGACGATCTCGTGAAGGCGCGGGTGCTCGTGCAGGTGTATCGCGAGCGCACCGAGGTGTTCGCGCCCATCTTCGCGAAGCGCAAGGCCGATCCGGCGTTTCCCGCCAGCCTCGAGCGTCTCGTGGGCGAGAGCCTGACGATGCTCCTGCGCGAGCCGGCGGGTGCTCTCGTGCGCGATCTCGTGGCGGACCTCGACCGGGACGGCTTTCCACTCCTACGGCTACGGCTCCTGTCCACCGATCACCCAGCTGCGTTCGACGACATCGTCCTTTCGCACCTGCGCACGCAACTCCGGGCGCAGCGTTCAGGCGAGTGGCGATTCGAACCGGGAGACGGCGAGCTTCTGGCGCGCACCGAAGCAGGCCATCTCGCTTTCACGTGGCGGATCCCGCTTCGCGATCTGGTGCTGGGCGACGAGATCAGGGAAGCGCCTGTCTTGCCGCCGCCGGAGTCCCCGGCGGAAGTGGTGAGGCGCTGCGTCGGAAAGGTTTGCCTGCCCTGAATCGGCTCAATGCCGCAGGTCGCAGGCGACTGACGTCGACCCGGCTTCGAGCAGTGACCGATCGCCACCACAGACGCTGCAGCCCGGATCCCGCCTGACGCGCACGCTGCGCCACTGCATGGCCATGGCGTCGAGCATCAGCAGGCGCCCCGTGAGGGGTTCACCGATTCCGGCCAGCACCTTGAGGGCCTCGGCTGCCTGCACCGCGCCAATGATTCCCACCAGCGGTGCGAAAACCCCCATCACCGCGCAGCGCATCTCTTCGAGATCACCAGCTTCCGGGAACAGGCAGTGGTAGCAGGGGCTTTCGGCATCGCGTGGATCGAACACGGCCACCTGGCCGTCGAACCGGATACCGGCACCTGACACGAGGGGGCGGCCGTGCTTCACGCAGGCACGGTTCACGGCATGCCGCGTTGCGAAGTTGTCGCAGCAGTCGAGCACGATGTCGGCGTCCCGGACGAGCGCCTCGAGTTGCGCACCGGAGACCCGTTCCTGCACCACCTCGACGCGGGTGCCTGGATTGATGCCCGCGAGGGTGCCCCGGGCGGAAACCACCTTGGGCTGCCCGATGGCGTCGGTCCGGTGAATGATCTGACGCTGCAGGTTGGTGAGGTCCACCACGTCGGGGTCGCACAGCGTGAGCTGACCGACACCGCTCGCGGCAAGGTACAGCGCCACGGGTGAGCCCAGCCCGCCGGCGCCAATGATGAGCGCCCGCGCATCCAGCCAGCTCTGCTGGCCGTCGATGCCGATCTCGTCGAGGAGGATGTGGCGGCTGTAGCGCAGGAGCTGGTCGTCGTTCATGTCCGGGGCCCGGAAGTGCGAAGGCCGGCGCTGGGCCGGCCTTCCTGGCAGAAATGACGCTGGATCAGCGCTTGCCGAGGATGCTGAGCGCCTTCAGCAGGTTCACGGCTTCGTTCAGCTGATAGTCGCTCTTCGACACGATGTCGGCCGCTTCGCCCGCCTTCGCGTCATCGGGTTTCGGGGCTGCCTTCGGATCTTCCTTGGCGGCGTCCTTGGTCTCGGGCTTGTCCTTGTCCTGCGGGTTCGAGAGGCGCCGTCCGAGATCGGCCTCGCGCATCCGCAGACCTTGTTCCTCGCTCTCCTTGATCGTGGCTTCCTCGACCAGGATGTCCGGCGTGATGCCCTTGCCCTGGATGGAGCGGCCGGCCGGCGTGAAGTAGCGCGCCGTCGTGAGCTTGATGGCCGTGCCGTTGCCGAGGGGGAGAATGGTCTGCACCGAACCCTTCCCGAAGCTCTGCGTGCCCATCACGACCGCCCGTTTGTGATCCTGCAGGGCACCGGCCACGATCTCCGACGCGGAGGCGGAGCCGCCGTTCACCAGGACCACCATCGGCACCTTCTTGACGTCGGCGGGGAGCTTGCGGAGGTAGTCGTCCTTGGCGCCGCGCAGGTAGTGCTCGGGCATCGCCATCAGGCGCATCTTCGCGTCGTCGGTACGGCCTTCGGTGTAGACCACGAGGGCATTCGGCTGCAGGAACGCGGCAGAGACTGCCACTGCTGCGTTGAGCAGACCGCCCGGGTCGTTGCGCAGATCGAGGACCACACCCTTCATGGGCACGTTGCTCTGCTTGAACACCGCTTCGATCTGTTTCGCCAGCAGTTCGCCGGTGTGCTCCTGGAACTGGGTGACACGGAAGTATCCGAAACCAGGCTCGAGCAGCTTTGCCTTGACGGACTGGATCTGGATGACTGCACGGGTCAGCGTGATGATCCGCGGCTTGGTGTCGCCCTTCCGCACGATGGTCAGCGTGATCGGCGTGTTGGGCTTGCCGCGCATCTTCTTGACGGCATCGTTCAGGGTCATGCCCTTCACGTTGAGGTCGTCGAGCTTGATGATGAGGTCACCGGCCTTGATGCCGGCGCGGAAGGCGGGCGTGTCCTCGATGGGCGAAACCACCTTCACGAAACCGTCTTCCATTCCCACTTCGATGCCCAGCCCGCCGAACTCGCCTTGCGTGCTGGTCTGGAGATCCTTGAAGGCATCGACGTCGAGATAGGCCGAGTGCGGATCGAGCCCCGAGAGCATCCCGTTGATGGCCTCGGAGATGAGTTTCTTGTCTTCCACGGGCTCGACGTAGTCGGCCTTGATGCGTCCGAACACCTCGGTGAATGCCCGGAGATCCTCCACCGGGAGAGGTCCCGGATCCTTCTGGGCGACGGCCGAGAAATTGAGGCTGACCAGCACGCCCAGCACGGCCCCGATGACGATGAGGCCGGCCTGCTTGAATCTCGTGAACATTCAGATCTCCGGAAAGCGACTGGGACTTCCGACGCAAGAAACATGCTGTGACGACATGCAGTGACGACGAATACGGGGAATGCGACTACGCGGAACGCAAATCACGAACTGCACCTACCGGACGGCTGTGGAACGCACTCCAACGAACCCAACAACGAATTGAACAACGAACTGAATTGATCGCGACTCCTGCGACGCTACCGCGGCGGTGCCCAGGGCAAAGGATCGAATGGCTTCCCCCGATAGCGGAGTTCGAAGTATAGCCCCGACTCTTCCTGTCCCGCGCTCGCGCCCACGGCGGCGAGCACGTCGCCGGTGCGTACTTCGTCACCGGCTCGGTGCCTGAGGTTCTCGTTGTTGCCGTACAAGCTCATGTAGCCGTCGCCGTGGTCCACGATCACGAGATTGCCGAACCCGCGCAACCACTCCGCGAACACCACGCGTCCCGACGCCACCGCCCGCACGTCCTGCCCTGTGCCCGTCCGGATGAACACACCCTTCGCAGAAAATCCGGAGTCGGGGCGTGGACTGCCGAAGCGACCCACGAGTTCCCCCGCCACTGGCAGACGCAGCCGGCCGCGCAGCGATGCAAAGGGCGCGGACCCGCCGCCGGCCTGGGGGACGTCGGCATTGGCGATCGTCTTTTCCGTTGTGCCGGACCGGGGCTTCGGTTTCGGCTTTGCGGCTGCGGCGCGCGCCAGCTTCTCTACCAACTGGGTGAGGCGCTCCTCGTCGCGCTTCAGCGTCGCGTACTCGCGCTTCTGCTGCGAAATCTGCGCGGACACGGATTCGAGCACCTGGCGCCGCGTGGTCTTCTCCCGCTCGAGCGTGCGCCGCTCGGCCGCCTGCTCGCGCTCCACGGCGGCGATCTCCGCCTGCTTGGCCTGGGTCGCGGTGGACAGTTCCGCCATCGCGACGAGATTGGCGCGCAACCCACTCACGACCTCCGCCCGGGCCCGGGACACGTAGGTCAGATAGTGCAGGTGGCGCGCCGTGCGGTTCGGATCCTCGTGGGTGAGAAGTACCCGCAGCGGCTCGGATCGGCCGTTCACGTACTGCGTGTGCAGCGTGCGTCCGATCTCGTTCTGCTGGCGCTCGATCTCGGTCTGCACGGACGTCGTCCGTGTCGCAAGCGCGGCGAGCTGGCGGCCGAGGTCCTCGCGTTGCTTGGCCAAGTCGCGGAGCCGCCGCGTGGCTTCGCCGATCGCACGTTCCGACTCGCGCACCTGGTCGGCAACGCTCGCCTTCGTCTGCTCGGACTCCCGCAGCTCGTTCTGGAGCGTCTCGAGACGGCCCCGCACCGCGTCGAGGTCCTGACGGGGTGCGGCGACCGCCTGAAGGGAAAGGGCTGCTGCTGCGGCGACAGCAAGCCCACGAAGATCCCGGAGGCGCGGGCTCAGGTCTTTGCCTTGCCCTGGGCGGCGACCGCCTGGACCTTGGCCTCGATCGCCGCGGCGTCGCCGAGGTAACGATGGCCGAGGGGACGGAGGTTTTCGTCGAGCTGGTAGACGAGGGGGACGCCCGTCGGGATGTTGAGCCCGATGATGTCCGCGTCGGACACCCCGTCGAGGTACTTCACCAGCGCGCGCAGCGAGTTGCCATGGGCCGCCACGATCACCCGCTTGCCGGCGCGCACCTGCGGCGCGATCACCTGCTCCCAGTGAGGGACGACGCGCTCAACCGTGTCCTTCAGACACTCCGTGAGGGGCAGATCGGCCGGTGAGAGGTCTGCATAGCGCGGATCGGCACCGGGATGGCGCGGGTCGGTCGGATCGAGGGCGGGAGGCGGGGTGTCGTAACTGCGACGCCACACGAGGACCTGGGCATCGCCGTAGCGCGCGGCGGTCTCGGCCTTGTCGAGGCCCTGCAGACCGCCGTAGTGCCGCTCGTTCAGGCGCCACGAGTGCTGCACAGGCAGCCACATGAGGTCCAGTTCGTCCAGCACGTACCAGAGGGTGCGAATGGCGCGCTTCAGCATCGACACGTGCGCCACGTCGAAGGTGTAACCCAGCGACTTCAGCAACCGGCCCGCAGCCTTCGCCTCTTCACGTCCGCGCTCGGACAGGTCGACGTCGGTCCAGCCGGTGAAGCGGTTCTCCTGGTTCCAAATGCTTTCCCCGTGCCGGATCAGCACGATCTCGTACGTCATCGATGGTCCTCGCGTGAGTGTTCGGGCGTGCGCTTGCAGGGGCGCTCCTCAAGCCGTGGGCGCCCTCTCCGATCAATTCTAGGGAAGCCGCGGCGCCCTGTCGCCATGCGCGTGACCGCGGCCCGCCCGGGAGCCCTGCCATCCAAGTCCTGCCGTCCGAACCCTTGCGTTCCGATGCGCTCGCCAGCGCGCTGGTCGCGACTTCGCTCGCCTGCTTCTGCAGTCTGCCCTTCCTGGTGCCCACGGCACCCGAGCCCATCCCTTCGTTCGACGCCGAGTGGCTTGCCGGCGCCCTCGGCCTGCTGGCCATCGTTGTCGCCGCCGTCGTATCTCCCAACCTACTTCGGCACTGGCCCCGGAGCGCCTGCGTCTTCCTCGCCTTCGCGGCACTCGTCGTCGGGCAGACGGCGGCGGGAACGACGGCCCATCCCCGCATGGCAGCGCTCGCGTGTCTCTACCTGCTATGGGCCGCGGGTCTCGCCTGGCTCGGTGCTGCCATCCGCAGCCGGACCGACGGCGATCGGATCGTGGACATCGCGGCAGCGGTCATCGCATTGGCGGCGTGCCTCGACGCCGTGGCAGCCCTCTTTCAGGTGTACGGGATCCCCGGGGCGCTGCGGCCCTGGATCCTCCCGATGGACGACCTCCGCCCCGGCGGCAATCTCGGCCAGCCGAATCACCTGGCCCTCCTGACGCTGTGGGGGCTTGCGAGCCTCGCGCGGCTGGCGGTCCACCCGCGCACCGGCCGCCTGACTGCAATGCTCATGGCGCTCCCGGCACTCCTGCTCGTGGTCGGTCTCGACCTCTCCGGGTCGCGGGCGGGCGTCCTCGCGGCGATCGGGCTGGGTGCGGTCGTCTGGATGACGGGGCCCCGGTTGTTGCCGGCAGCGCCCCGCAGGCTCCGCGTCGGGGTGGTCCTCGCGGCGATGGTGCTGGCCTTGCTCATGGGCACGGGCATATCGCGATCGGCCGTCGACCAAGGTGGCACACGCTTCACCGAGGCCGCCGCCCGCGCGGACCAGCGTCCTACGCTCTGGCGCGGCGCGATTGCGATGTTCGCGGAGGCACCGCTGGCCGGTGCAGGTCACGGGCGCTTCGCCGGACGTTTCTTCGAGATCGCCCCCGACCTTCCCGCGCCGCGGCCAGACGTGATGACCACGCACGCACACAACGCCGTCCTCCAGATCGCCGCCGAGTACGGGCTCGCCGGACTCGCGATCCTGATGCTGGGCGCGATCGCCTGGGGGGCCGGCGTCCGTCGGTCCGCTTCGGGTATCGGCGTGTGGGCGTGCTGGCTGGTGATCCCCGCGGCGGTCCAGAGCCTCTTCGAATACCCGCTCTGGTACGCCTACTTCCTTGGGCCCTTCGCATTCGCGCTTGGTGCCGCGGAGGGCCCTCGCCTAGAATTCGGGGGCAGGCGCGTGGTCAGTATCGTGTTTGCCGCGGCGAGCCTCGTCGGTGCCGTGCTGCTGTCCGACCTCTGGCGTGATTTCGATGTGCTCCGCGCCTTCCGTGGATCGGGGCGTCCGGCGCTGCTCGCGCAGGGCGAAGACGCCCTGGATCGCCAGCTCGATGTGCTGGGCCGGCGTTCGCTTCTGGCGGTCTACGTGGAGGTCGGTCGGCACCGCGCGTTGTCTCCCGATCGGCGCGGGCTGGCGGCCAAGCTCGCGTTCTCGCGGGAAGTCCTGCGCACGGCGCCGCTGCCCGACATCGCATGGCGGCATGTGGTGCTGCTCGAATTGGCGGATGATCCCGGCGCCGCAGCCGTCGCCCGGCGGCGGGCGATGGCAAGTTATCCGGCGGATGCGATCCGCGTCAGCCCTTCCAACCCTGGTGGAGAAATACCTTGAAGTTCGTGATGGACAACCTCTGGCTCGTGGTGCTGGCCGCAGTGAGCGGGATCGGCATCCTCGTGCCGACGATCGTGCGGCGTTTCTCCGGCATTCCCCAGATCGGCGTCGCCGAGGCCGTGGGCCTCATCAACCGACGCGACGCGCTGGTGCTCGATGTCCGCGGCGCCGGCGAGTTCAAGAGTGGGCACGTGCCCAATGCACGGCACATCCCGCTGCCCGAACTCGACAAGCGCACGGGCGAGATCGAGAAGTGGAAGGACCGCCCGGTCGTCATCCACTGCGCGACCGGCAACCGCTCCCACGGCGCCGCCAAGCGCCTGAAGGCCGGCGGGTTCCGCGAAGTGTTCGAACTCTCCGGCGGGATCACCGCCTGGCAGCAGGCCGGCATGCCCCTGGAGAAATAGTCATGCCCGACATCACCATGTACTGCACCGCCATCTGCCCCTACTGCATCGCTGCCGAGCGCTTGCTGCGGGGCAAGGGCGTGGTGGACATCCGCAAGATCCGCGTCGACATCGAGCCGGCGCTGCGGACCGAGATGACCGAGCGCACCGGGCGGCGCACGGTCCCGCAGATCTACATCGACGACTTTCACGTGGGCGGCTTCGACGACCTCTCGGCCCTCGACCGCGAGGGACGCCTCGTCCCCTTGCTTTCCGGCGGGGCTGCCGCCACCTGACCGGGGAACGGGCGCACCGCGGGTGGCGCGCCACCCGCCGCAGCCATGCAAGGCCCGGGCGGGATCGACACTGCCTGGAGAATCCCCATGGAATTGGTCTGTCCCCACTGTTCTGCCGTCAATCGCGTACCCGAGGATCGACTCGGCGACGCTCCCGTCTGCGGTCGCTGCCGCGCCCCGGTCCTGACCGGCGCACCGGTTGCCCTCGACGCCAACACCTTCGCCAGGTACACCACCCGCAACGAATTGCCGGTCGTCGTGGACTTCTGGGCCGACTGGTGCGGCCCCTGCAAGGCCATGGCCCCGGTGTTCGAACGGTCGGCGCGGGCCCACGCCGGCCGCGTGCTGTTCGCGAAACTCGACACCGAGGCCCACGGCACGATCGCCGGCGGGCTCGGGATCCGCAGCATCCCGACGCTGATCCTCTTCGAAGGCGGGCGCGAGAAGGCGCGGATCGCTGGCGCGATGGACGCCGCGTCGCTCACCCGGTGGATCGCCCAGAACGCGTCGATTCGTACGTCCAGCCACACGTCGGCCTGACCCGTTCGGCACCCCTGCCGGCCGCGGGGCGTGGGTTACACTACGGCCCCCTTTTGCCAACGCCGGAGTTCCCATGGCCGAGCAGGACCAGGCGGCAGCCCAGCCGCAATTCGTCATCGAGAAGATCTACGTCAAGGACGCCTCCCTCGAGATCCCCAACGCGCCCGAAATCTTCCTGGAGCGGGCCCAGCCGGAACTGGAATTCTCGTTCCGCAACGATGGCAAGGCGATCGGCAACGACTACCACGAGGTGGTGCTCACCGCGACGGTCACCGCCAAGCTGAAGGACGGGGGCAAGACGGTGTTCCTGATCGAAGCGAGCCAGGGCGGCATCTTCCTGGTCCGTGGCGTGCCGGAATCCGATCTGGAACTGATCTACGCGATCACCTGCCCGACCATCCTCCTGCCGTACCTGCGCGAGACCGTGTCCGACATGGCCGTGCGCGCGGGCTTCCCCCCGGTCTTCCTCGCGCCCATGAACTTCGAGGCGCTCTACCGCCAGCGCCAGCAGGCCGAAGGTCAGGCCGCTCCGGCGCAGACGCACTGAAACTCGCCGCTCTCGCACTGGCCGCCCTGCTCTGGGCGACCGGTGCGGCCGCCCTGGACTATCGCTCCGCGGGCGAGGCCCCCGTCGTGCTCTACGACGCCCCTTCCGTCCGCGCGACCCGGGTGTACCTGGTGAGTCCGGGTTCGCCCCTGGAAGTCATCTCGGCGATCGAAGGGTGGACCAAGGTCCGCGAGCCGGGCGGGAAGCTCGGCTGGGCGGAGGCGAAGGTCGTGTCGACCCGGCGCACGGTGGCGATCTCGATCGGCAGCGCCGTCGTACGTGAAGCCGCGAGCGCCACGGCCACGCCGGTCTTCGAGGCCACCCAGGGTCTCATCCTCGAACTCCTCGACACGACCACGACCGGCTGGGCACGGGTGAAGCATCGCGACGGTCTCACCGGGTTCGTCCGCGCAGGCGAGGTGTTCGGACTGTGAGGCTCGCCATCCTCGGTGCCGGCGCCTGGGGCACGGCTTTCGCCCTCGCACAGCATGGCCGCCACCGCACGGTCCTGTGGACGTGGCAGCAGGCGCATTGCGAGGCCATGCGCGCCACGCGCACGAACGACTTCCTGCCGGGCCATCGGCTCCCCGACGACATGCTCGTGGAGCACGCGCTGACCGCAGCGCTCGAAGGCACCGACCTCATCATCATCGCGACGCCCACCGCGGCGCTGCGCGGCACGCTTCAGGCGGTCGCCGCCACCAGGTGTACTGCGCCCATCCTCTGGCTCTGCAAGGGCTTCGAACCGGTCACTGCGCGCTTCCCCCATCAGGTCGCCGAGGAAGTCCTCGCCCCGACCGTCCGGCGCGGCGCGGTCTCCGGACCGAGCTTCGCCGAGGAGATCGCGCGGGGTCTGCCGGCAGCCGTCACGCTGGCGTCGTCCGATCCCGTGTTCGCCGACGAGACGGCGCGGCAGCTCCACAGCCCGCGGCTGCGCATCTACTCCACCGATGATGTTGCCGGCGTCGAGGTCGGCGGCGCCGTCAAGAACGTCATGGCCATCGCGGCCGGGATCTGCGACGGGCTCGGCTTCGGCCTCTCGGCCCGCGCCGCCCTGATGACCCGGGGGCTCGCGGAGATCACCCGCCTCGGCCTGAAGATGGGCGGCCGCACCGAAACCTTCCTCGGCCTCTCGGGCGCCGGCGACCTCATCCTCACGTGCACCGGCGACCTCTCGCGGAACCGCCGCGTGGGCCTCGGGCTCGCGAAGGGGGAGACGCTGCAGAAGATCCTCGCCGACCTCGGCCACGTGGCCGAAGGCGTCGGTACCGCCCGCGAAGCCCGTCGACTCGCCGCGACGCACGGTGTCGAGATGCCGATCACCGAGGCCGTGTGCCGCCTGCTCGACGGCGAGATCGGCGCGCGCGAGGCCGCCGACCAGCTCCTCCGCCGCGACCAGAAGTCCGAAGTCCAGGGCTGAGCCGCCGTCCCCCCGTCCTCCCGGCCTACGAAGCCCCAGCGAAACCCTGCTGGCGCCAGGCTTCGTAGACCACCACCGCCACTGCGTTCGACAGGTTGAGGCTCCGGTTGCCCGGCACCATCGGCAGCCGCAGCCTGTACCGCTCGTCGAACCGCGCCAGCACGTCGTCCGGCAACCCCCGAGTCTCCGGTCCGAAGACGAAGACATCCCCGGGCTGGAAAGCCACGTCGTACACGGCCCGGCTCGCCTTCGTCGTCAGGGCGAATCGGCGCTGCCCTGTCAGCCGCGAGAAGCATGTGTCGAGATCGGGATGCACCGTCACACACGTCATCTCGTGGTAGTCGAGACCGGCACGTTTCACCTCCCGATCGCCCATGCGGAAGCCGAGCGGCTCGACCAGGTGCAGACCCGCGCCGGTGTTGGCGCACAGGCGGATGGCATTGCCGGTGTTCGGGGGAATTTCCGGCTGGAACAGGACCACGTCGAACACGGGAATCACTGCCTCGCTCAAGTCATGCCGTTGTTTTGCCGAAGTTGGCGTGAGTCCCGCACCGGCCGTTTCCTGGCGGCCGGAATGCCCCGCCAACCCGACGACCCATGCCAAGACCCGAAAAAGTCCGCCTCGGCGAGATCCTTCTGAGACAGGGCCTGCTCACCGAAGCCCAGCTGAAGACCGCCCTCGACGACCAGAAGCGCACGGGTCGTCGTCTCGGCCGCGTCTTCATCGATTCCGGCTTCGTGACCGAGGAGAAGATCTGCCAGGCGCTCGCCCGCCAGCTGGAGATCTCGTTCGTCGACCTGCGTCAGTTCACGCCGAAGCCGGAGCTTCTCGGGAAACTCCCGGAATCTCAAGCGCGCCGTTATCGCGCCATGGTGCTCGAGGATCTCGGCGCCACGTACCGCGTGGGCATGGCCGATCCGACGGATCTCCCGGCGTACGACGAACTCACTCGCATCCTGAAGCGCGACATCGAGCAGGCGGTCGTCGCCGAATCCCAGTTGCTGGCAGCCATCGACCGCGGCTACGCCCGCACCGAGGAGATCAGCGGCCTCGCGCAGGAGCTGGGCGACGAGGTCGGTGACGCGGCGGTCAGCTTCACGACGCTCGCGACCTCGGCCGGCGCGGAAGAGGCGCCGGTCGTCAAGTTGCTGCAGTCGGTGTTCGACGAAGCGCTGCGGGTCCGGGCTTCCGACATCCATATCGAGCCGCAGGAGAGCAGGCTCTTCATCCGCTTCCGCATCGACGGCGTGCTGTACGTCCAGACCGAGGCGGAGTCGAAGATCTCGGCGCCGCTGGTGCTGCGCCTGAAACTCATGTCCGGCCTCGACATCTCCGAGAAGCGCCTGCCGCAGGACGGCCGTTTCGTCGCGAAGGTTCGGAACAGCCAGGTGGACGTGCGGATCTCGACCATGCCGACCCAGCATGGCGAGTCCGTGGTGATGCGGATCCTGAACCAGGCCGGTGGCGTCGTGACGCTCGATCGCCTCGGCATGCCCGGTCCCGTGCTCGACCGCATGCGGCGGATCATCCAGCGACCGAGCGGCATGGTGCTCGTCACCGGCCCCACGGGGAGCGGCAAGACCACCACGCTGTACGCCGCGCTCGGTGAACTCAACACGCACGAACGCAAGATCATCACCGTCGAGGATCCCGTCGAGTACCGCCTCCCGGGTCTCAACCAGGTGCAGGTGCACGAGAAGATCGATCTCACCTTCGGCCGCGTCCTGCGCACCGCCCTGCGCCAGGATCCGGATGTGATCCTCGTGGGCGAGATGCGCGACCAGGGCACCGTCGAGACCGGCCTGCGCGCTGCGCTCACCGGCCACCTCGTGCTCTCCACGCTGCACACGAACGACGCCATTAGCACCCCCATCCGTCTGCTCGACATGGGCGCCCCGCGCTACATGGTGGCCATGTCGCTGCAGGTCGTGATCGCGCAGCGTCTGGTGCGCGTGAACTGCGATCACTGCAGCGACTGGCACGAGCCCGACGTCTACGAGCGCGAATGGGTCCGCATGGAGTTGGGCGACCGCGCCGCGGGGTTCCGGCAGCGACGCGGTGCGGGCTGCCTCCAGTGCAACCAGACCGGCTACTCGGGCCGCGTCGGCGTCTACGAGATGCTGGAGATGACGCGTCCGGTCGTCGATGCGGCGAACCACGGCGATCCGCAGGTCTTCATGGAAGCCGCGCGCCGGCAGATGGGCGGCATGACGCTGCGTCGCCATGCGCTCGACCTCGTCGCCGAAGGCCGCACCACCATCGCCGAGGCGATGCGCGCCTCGAACCAGTTCGAGGATTGACGTGCCGAGATTCCAGTACAGCGGGCGCGACGGGAGCGGCGGTCTGGTGAAGGGCGTGCTCGATGCCGCCGACAGCAGCGCCGTTGCCACGCAGCTCCTCGCGTTAGGCACCACGCCGGTCGCGATCGAGCCCGCCCGCGATGGCACCACGGAGGGCAAGGACGTCGGGAGTCTCATCGCGAGGCTCGGTCGCCCCCGCGTGGAGACGCCGGAGCTGATGCTGTTCAGTCGACAGATGTACGCGTTGCTGAAGGCGGGTGTGCCGATCATGCGGGCGTTGTCGGGGCTGCAGGAATCGGCCGTGAACCCGACGCTGCGCGACACGGTGCGTGACATCTCGACCAACCTCGAAGGCGGCCGCGACCTGTCGTCGTCGATGGCGCGCCAGCCGCACGTCTTCACGCCCTTCTACGTGGCGATGGTCTACGTGGGCGAGAGCACGGGCCGGCTGGAGGAGGTATTCCTCCGGCTCTTCCATCATCTCGAGTTCCAGGAGTTCATGCGCACGCAGGTGCGTTCTGCGCTGCGATATCCGACCTTCGTGGTGATGGCGATGGCCGGTGCGATGCTCGTCATCAACCTGTTCGTGATCCCCGCCTTTGCGAAGGTCTACAAGGGGTTCGGCGCGGATCTCCCGTGGATGACGCGCCTCCTGATCGCGGTCTCCGACTTCACGGTCGCGTGGTGGCCGTGGATGCTCGCCGGAACCGTGGGCACCATCGTGGGCTTCGTCCGCTACGTGCGCACGCCCGTCGGGCGCCTCTGGTGGGACCGCGTGCGCCTGGCGATTCCCGTGGCGGGAAAGATCGTCCGCAAGGCGACGATCGCGCGCTTCGCTCGCAGTTTCGCACTCGCGTTCCGCAGCGGCGTGCCCATCACCCAGGCCCTGTCGCTCACCGCGCAGACCGTCGACAACGCCCACATGGCGCGACGCATCGAGCGCATGCGCGAAGGGGTCGAGCGCGGCGAGAGCCTGCTGCGCACGGCAGTCGCCAGCAACGTGTTCACGCCCGTCGCCCTGCAGATGATCGTCGTGGGCGAGGAGTCCGGATCGCTCGACGACATGATGGAGGAGGTGGCCGATCTCTATCAGCGCGAGGTGGAGTACGAGCTGAAGACGCTCTCCGCGCAGATCGAGCCGATCCTCATCGTCGGACTCGGCGTGCTCGTGCTGATCCTCGCGCTGGGCGTGTTCCTCCCGATCTGGGATCTCGGCCAGGCGGCGATGACCAAATGACGCAGGCCTGCCATTCAAGTCGCCTGCCGCAGGGCCGATACGGGGTCCAGTCGAGGAGGTCGCGGGACAGGGTTCGAGCCTGTCGATCCTGCCGCCCGATCCCGATGCGGATACCGAACGAATGAAACAGCAACGTGGCTTCACTCTGATTGAACTGGTCGTCGTGATCTCGATCATCGGGATCCTCGCGGCCTTCGCCCTGCCGCGCTACGTGAACATGCAGAGTCAGAGCCGCGCGGCCAAGCTCTCCGCCATCTACGGCGCAGTGCGATCGGCGGCAGCGCTGGCCTCTGCCGCATGCCGCGTCGACCAGGCGGGCGTTTCGGTGGCGCCGACCTGCACCCTGGACGACGGTACGGTGAACATGGACGGCCTCGCCGTCACGATGCGCTTCGGTTACCCGACGGCCGACGGCGCCGGCATCGTCACAGCGGCGCAACTGAATCCGCAGGTGGATCAGGTGAACGTGATCGCCGGCAACCCGCTGGTGATCCAGATCCGCGGGGCCGCCGACGTCGCGGCCTGCCAGATGACTTATCAGGAGCCGCCGGCCCGGGGCCAGGCGGCGATCATTCCCGCACCCACGACCATCGGATGCTGACATCCCGAGAGCGGTCAGGGTCCCCACGCAACACAGTCCAGGCATTCGCGAACAGGAGAGTTTCATGCAGCGCACCCAGCAAGGCTTCACCCTCATCGAGCTCGTCGTCGTCATCGTCATCCTCGGCATCCTCGCGGCGACGGCCCTCCCGAAGTTCGTGGACCTGAGCGGCGACGCTCGCAGTGCCGCCATCCAGGGCGTTGCCGGCGCGCTGAACTCCTCGGCATCCATCAACTACGGCGCCTTCAAGGTGAACTCGGCCCGTGGTACCCGCCTGAACGCCGCCAACGTCTGCACGAACGTGATCCTCGCGCCGCTGTTCCAGGGCAACACCATCCCCGCCGGGTACAGCATCAGCGGCACGGGCGACTGCTCGACGGCCGGCGACGGCGTCGTGGTGGCGTGCACGATCACCGACACCAACAGCACCACGGCGCTGACGACCACCGCCAGCATCATCTGCACGAACTGACCGACCGTCTCCGCGTCGCCTGCGTGAAGGGCCGCGCAGGCGTTCCAGGCATGGCGCTCCACCGCTCAGTCCCGGCGCAGCGCGGCTTCACCCTCACCGAACTGGTGATGGTGATCGTGATCCTCGGCATCCTCGCCGCCGTCGCCCTGCCGCGCATCACCACCACCAGCGACTTCGAGGTACAGGGCACGTTCGACAGCGCCCTGGCCGCGGTGCGGTACGCCCAGAAGGCAGCCGTGGCTTCGCGATCCACGGTGCGCGTGACGTTCGCGGCCAATGGCCTCTCCGCGTGCTTCGACATCGGCGGTGGTTGCGGCGGCAACGTCGCAGGCCCGGGCACCGGCGGGCCGCTGGCCGTGAGCGGATCGTCCGACGTCGCGATCTCCGGCACCTCGTTCAGCTTCGATGCGCAGGGGCGGCCCAGCCCCGGTCCGATCACGGTCACCGTCAGCGGTGGCGGTCTCGCGAAGTCGTTCACCGTGGAAGCGGAGACCGGCCATGCACACCCCTGAGCGCCGCGGTCAGCGCGGCCTCACGCTGGTCGAACTGATCGTCTTCATCGTCATCGTGAGCGTGGGCCTCGCCGGGGTCCTGCTGGTCCTGAACACCACGGCGGCGAAGAGCGCCGACCCCGTGGTGCGCAAACAGGCCCTCGTGATCGCGGAGTCCCTTCTTGAGGAGATCGCGCTGATGCCCTTCACGTACTGCGATCCCGACGACGCGGCTGCGGCCACGGCCACCAGCGCGGCTGGCTGCACGACGCCGGAGAGCATGACGGCCCCCGGCCCCGAGGCAGGCGAAAGTCGCCACAGCACGACGACACCGTTCGACAACGTGAACGACTATCACGGCTTCGCCATGACGGGCATCCGCGATCTCACAGGCACCACGATCAACGGCCTCGAACCCTACGCGGCGTCGGTGAACGTCACGCGCGGCGGGCTCGGGTTCGCGGACCCGGACGCCGTCGCCCTCGTATCCGTCACGGTGACGGGGCCAGGTCGTGAGTCCGTCACGCTGAGCCGCTACCGCGTGCGCTACGCGCCGAACGCGCTGCCATGAGAACGTCGGCGCGCGGCTTCACCCTGGTGGAGGCGGTGGTCGTGATCGCGATCGCGGGCATCGTGTCCGCGATGGTCGCCGTCTTCATCAAGCAACCCATCGAAGGGTACTTCGACGCGACCCGCCGCGCGGAACTCACCGACGCCGCGGACACCGCGCTGCGACGTCTCTCGCGCGACCTCCGCCTTGCGCTGCCGAACAGCATCCGAGTCGATCCGACCGGTCGCTTCATCGAGTTCCTCATCACCACGGGTGGCGGGCGCTACCGCGCCGAGGTCACGGACGTCGGCACGGGGAACACGCTCGACTTCGTGACGGCGGCCGGGGATTCGAGCTTCGACGTGATCGGGAACATGCCGCCCATCTCCGCGGGCAACCAGATCGTCGTCTTCAATCTCGGTACGGGTTTCACCGGGAGCGACGCCTGGCAGGCGGGTGGCAACAACCGCGCGACGGTGGCGAGCGCCTCGGCGTCCACCGTGACGCTGACGGCTGCGAAGCGATTTCCGCTGGAGTCGCCCGCAAGCCGGTTCCACGTCGTGGAGCACGCCGTCACCTATGCCTGCGATCCCTCGGCCGGTGTGCTGCGCCGGCACTGGAACTACGGCATCGCGGCGGCACAAGCGACGCCGCCCACGGGAGGCAGCAACGCACTGCTCGCGACCCGCGTCACCGGCTGTGCGTTCGCCTACGAAAGCAACGAGTTGCTCGCGCGCTACGGCATCGTCACCGCGAACCTCGCCATGGCCATCGAAGGCGAGACCGTCAACCTCCAGGCCCAGGTCCATGTGTCGAACACGCCCTGACCGCGCGCGCGGCTTCGTCATGGTCTCGGCGATCTTCGTGCTCGTCGTGCTGGCGCTGCTCGGCGCTTTCATCATGTCGGTGACGAGCACGCAGGGCGGTGCCGAAGCGCTCGACGTGGGCGGGACGCGCGCGCTCATGGCAGCGCGATCGGGAATCGAGTGGGGTATCGCGCAGGTGGCGGACCCGACGAACGCGGATGCCGGTCTCTCGGCCTCGCCGCCGGTGCCGCCCGCGTGCTTCACGTCGAATCCCCCGGCCCTGGGCGCCGAGTTCGATCAGATGACCGTCACCGTCGCCTGCGTGCGCACGGCCACGACCGAGGGCAACCGGCAGTTGGCGATCTACAACCTCACCGCCACGGCCAACGGTGGCGGTGGCGGGTATCCGCTGCAACGGCAGGTGCAGGCGACGGTGTCGCGGTGCACCGACCCTGCAGGCGCGGCGCCGAGGTTCGCATGTCCGTGAAGTGGATCCTGCCGGTCGTTCGACGCACCATGCACGCCGTGGCGATGCTGCTCGTCGCCTTCGCGGCCCTCGCATCGGCACCCGTCGCGGCCCAGACCTACAGCAGCATGGCGCGCGGCTTCGCGTGGGTGGATCCGTCCGGTCACACCGACGTCACGTGGGCTGGCGTTTCTTCCTGTACGGGTGGCGGCGCGGTTCTGGACGACGTGATCAGCGGCGTTCTCCCCATCGGGTTCACGTTCACCTTCGGGGGCACCGGCTACACACAGCTGCGCATCATGACGAACGGTCGGCTGCAGTTCTCCAACAACTTCTGCGGCTACGGAACCGAGTCGACATCGCCACGCACGTATCCGTATCCGATGCCGAACACGAACCTGAACAGGACCATGCGCGTGTATGGCGCAGACCTCGACAAGTCTCCAACCGGCACCGGGACGTCGTGCCCGAGCGGGTCCTGCTACGTTCGGTACGCCACGGTCGGGTCGGCACCCAATCGGAGTTTCGTGGTGTCGTGGGTGAACGTGCCGGAATGGAGTTCACCGGGCAGCACGTTCACGTTCCAGGTCATCCTCCAGGAGAACGGTGAGTTCGTGTATCAGTACGGCGCGAGCACCAACACGAGCGGCGGGAGCGCCGAGGTCGGATGGCAGCTCTCCACGAGCGACTTCCGCGTCACGCAACGCGGCATTCCCGCGAACAGGACGGCCATCCGCTACTTCATTGCGCGCCCGCAGAGCATCTGCATCCCGGCGGGGCAGGTGCTCAGCGCCGCCTCCGGCGAGCTCGAGATCGACGGTGGTTCGACCGTCAACGGCGCCGCAGTCACGGGCAGCGGGAACACCCTGCTCTCGAGCGGCGCGCGATCGCCGTGGACGCCCTCCGCTGCGGCGCTGAATCCGTCGTCGTTTCCGGTGTTCAGCAGTTCAGCCAACGCGAACAGCACCAACGTGCCGGGCGGTACCTACGCCTCCGTGGCAGCGAACACCGCCGGCTTCACGTTTCTCGGTGGGACGTACTTCATCTCCAATCTCAACGTGAATGCTTCGTCGATCACGCTGGGGCCGGGGGACTACTTCATCTCCAATCTGAGTCTCCCCGACAACGTCACCATCACCGTCTCACCCGGCGGGCCGGTACGCCTCTTCCTGAGGGGGTTGGACGAACGCGACGGCGTTTCGATCAATGCCGGCGGTAACCCAGCGAACCTGCAGATCTTTCTGTACGGCGATGGCGACATCGACTTCGGCGACAACAGCCGCATCTCCGCGATCCTCTACGCGCCGGGCGGAGGGTCTTTCGAGTTCGACGACTCGGCGCAGTTCGAAGGCGCGATCCTCACCCGGACCGGCGAGATCGACTTCGGCTCGAACGCATCGATCACCTACTCGTCCACCACGCAGGCGGCCGTGGCGGGTGTGGCCCCGTGCGCGGGGCCGAGCCCGGCCGCGTTCGTGATCACCGCGGCGGCGTCGGCCAGCACCTGCGTTGCGCACTCGATCACCATTCGCGCCGTCGACACGGTGGGCAATACGGTCACATCGTATGGCGGCACCGTGAGCCTCACCACCAGCACGGGCCGTGGCGGCTGGGCCAACGTGTCGGGGAGCGGTGCACTCACCGAAACCGGGACCGCGAATGATGGCGAGGCGACGTACGTCTTCACCTCCGCGGATGCCGGACTGATAGTGATTTCGCTCTCCAACGAACGTGCGGAGGATCTCGCCATCACCGCGCGCGACACCACGACCGGAACGATTACCGGCACGTCCGGCATCGTGAGCTTCCGCGACAACGCGTTCGTGATCACCCCCACCGACGCCCTGGCGAACACGGTGGTCGCAGGCCGACCGCACGCGATGCAGATCGCGCTGTGGCGGCGCGACACGTCGCTCGCCACCCCCAACTGCGCGATCGCCACCAGCTATGCCGGCGCGCGCAATCTGAAGGCCTGGTACACGCCCGATATCAACCATCCGACCGGAGCCGCCGCGCCGTCCATCACCGGCACGCTCGGCACCACTGTCCCGGCAACGAACAATCTCTCGCTGACGTTCGCGGCCGGTTTCGCGACCTTCAATCTCGGCACCTCCGACGTCGGCAAGTACGTGGTGAACGTACGCGACGACTCCCGCACGTTCGCGGGCGCGGTGAACATCGACGGCAGCTCGCCGACGCTCACCGTGCGGCCGTTCGCCATCGCGGTGACGAACGCAGTTCGAGGCGGTGTGGCCAATCCGGAAGGCACTGCCACTGCCGGCGGGAAGTTCGCCGCCGCGGGCGACACCTTCGCCGCCACGATCGCGGCCTATGTCTGGTCGGCTGCCGACGATGCCGACAACGATGGCACGCCGGACACCTCGGCGAATGTGACCGACAACAGTCTGGCACCGCACTTCGCATGGCCCGTGGCGCTCGGCGCGAGTGCCACGAGCGGCCTCTTCACCCCGGTCGGCGGTACGCTGGGCGTGCTGGGTGGCACGACAACCGTGGCGGGGGGCAGCTTCGTGAGCGGGGCGGCGGTGCCCACCGATCTCACCTACAACGAGGTGGGAAGCATCGGTCTGCTGGCGACGGTCACAGGGTATCTGGGGACTTCCGGCGTCGATCTGGTCGGCGTGTATCGCAACGCCAGCACCGGTGCTGCTGCGCGCATCGGACGCTTCCATCCGGCGAGCTTCGCGCTGTCGGGTGCCGGCGTGACCCCGTCGTGCAGCAGCGGGAACCAGACCTACATGGACGAGCCGGCCCTGGGGGTCGCCTTCACGCTTCAGGCGAGGAATGCAGCCGGCGCCGTGACGACCAACTACCGGGCTTCCGTCTACAACGTAGGCGCCGTCAACCTGCACGCGGAGAACGCCGATGTGGGCACCAACCTGTCGACGCGACTCACGGGCCTGCCCGCGACGGTCTGGACACTCGGCGCCTACAGCCTCACGGCCACCGGTGCCACCTTCACCCGCGGGGCATCGCCCGACGGACCGTTCGACAGCCTGGTGATCGGCGTCAGCGTGACGGATCCCGACGGTGCCGTTGTGAGCACGCCGGACATGAACGCCGCGACGGCCGGCGCGTGCGGTACGGCCTGCAACGCGCGGGCCCTGAACGGATCTACCCCCACGCGCGTGCGCTTCGGTCGCCTGAAGATCGGCAACGCGCTCGGCGCGCCGCAACTGGATCTGCCGGTGCCGCTGACGGCCCAGTACTGGAATGGCATCGCCTTCGTGACCAATGCGCAGGACAACTGCACGCGGCTCACGAACACGCAGTTCGCTTTCGGCAACTACCGGGCGCCGCTGGCGGCCTGCTCGACCTCCGGCGCTCCCGCCGGTGCCAACGGCATCGTCTTCACGTCGGGCCGCGCAGCCTTGCGGCTGTCGAAGCCGGGCATGCGCGGGTCCGTGGATCTCACCGCCAATCTCGGATCGACCCCGAGCGGCGCCACGTGCAGCGCGGGTGCAGCGGCGACAGCCATCGCCGCATCGCGGCCCTGGTTGCAGGGCAACTGGGGCGCATCCACATGGGATCGCGATCCGGCCGGTCGCGCGGTGTTCGGTGTCCCGGGTGCGAGCGCCGACGTCATATACCAACGGGAAAACTACTGAGCACGCCAGTGCGCGTTCGCCTCAACCTGCGCGCGATGCAGTCGTAATACGTTGGGTGCGGTGCAGTGCGGGGCCAGATCCCGTGGCCGTACCCGGCCCGGCGGCCGTCCTGCCGGGAACTTTGATCCGGACGATTCCGCCTTGAGACTCAACACCCGATCCGGTCGCGCCAGACAGTGGTGCGCCGTGATCCTCCGCCCGGGGCGCGTGACGCTTGCCCGCATGGAAGCCATCGCCGGCAGCCGTCCGAAGCTCGTGGCCTTCGATGAGCGCGTGATCGGCGATTCGCCGGCAGAGGTGCTGCGCGTGCTGCGCCGGGAACACAAGCTGGACCGCCTGCGTTGCGCCACAGTGCTGCCGCAGGGCGAGTATCAGTTCCACGTCGTCGAGGCGCCCGCTGTGCCCGAAGCCGAGCTGAAGACCGCCGTTCGCTGGCACTTGAAGGACCTCATCGACTACCCGCCCGACGAGGCTGTCGTCGATGTCATGCCGCTGCCGCAAGGCCTCGCAGCCGGTCGGGGAGCGAACCTGATCGCTGTCGCCGCACATCGCGACCGCGTCGCCCATTGCATCCGGACTTTCGACGAGGCGCGGCTCGACCTCGCTGCCATCGACATCCTCGAGACCGTCCAGCGCAACGTCGCCGTGCATCTGGCCGAAGGCGAACGCGCGGTGGCGCTGCTGGTGTTCGGCACCGGGGCAGGGATGCTGACCGTGTCCGCAGGCGGAGCGCTCCTCTTCGCGCGGAGCTTCGATCTGGGGTTCATGCAGTTCGCCGAAGCGGAGCACGATCCCGAGGAACGTGCAGCGTTGTGCGATCGCGTCGCCCTCGAGGTGCAGCGATCCTTGGACCACTTCGACCGTCAGTTCGGCGGCCTGCCGTTGTCGAGCCTGCTCATCGCGCCGTTCCCGCAGGCCGAGGCGCTGCGTGCCCCGCTCGCGGAGAATCTGTACGTGCCGGTGGCCGTGGCGGACCTCGCGTCTGCCCTCGACTTCTCAGCCGTGCCCGCGATGGGCGATCCGAACGCCCAGGGTCGCCATCTGCGCCTGCTCGGCGCGGCATTGAGGGGGGCCTAGCGCCGTGCAGCTCGACATCAATCTCTTCGATCCGTCGCTGCGGCCGCGCAAGGTGTTGCTGCCGGCGCGGATCTTCGCACCGGCGGTGGCGGCGGTCGCCCTGCTGCTCGTCACCTGCGCGGTCGTGCAGTCCTACGAAGCGCGCGTCGCCGCCGCGTCCCGGCGTGACATGCAGGGCCGGTCCGTGGCGCTGCAGGCCGAGGTCCGGAATCTCGGCGAACAGCTCGGCGCCCGTCGCGTGTCTCCGGAGATCCAGACGCTCGCCGCCGAGCGCGAGGCATTGCGCGTCACGCGCGAGGCTGCGGTCAACGCTCTGCGCACACGGGACGACGTCGCGCGCGGTGGGCATGCGCGCTACCTGCAGGCACTGGCACGCCAGTCGGTCGAAGGCCTTTGGCTGACCGAGGTCACGGTCGCAGGCAATGGCGACGACATCGCGCTGCGGGGTCGCACTCTCGATCCCGAACTGGTCGCGGACTACCTCCGCCGCCTGGGTCGCGAAGACGCATTGCGCGGGGTGGCCTTCAACCAGCTTTCGTTCCAGCGACCGCTCGTCGTGGACGGCGCCGCCGGTGCGCAGCCGCGCTTCCTCGAGTTCGCGGTCACCTCGGGGACTTCCGCCGGTGCTGCGCCGCCCGCAGTCGGCGTGGGGACGCCGCCGCCGGCGCCTGAGTCACGCCCCGTCCCCGTGTCGCCGGACCTCGCGGCGCTGTCGCCCGCTCGATCAACCACCGAGGCTATTCCATGAAGGCACTCTGGAACGTGCAGGCAGCACGCCTCGACGCGATGGCGAACCGCGAGCGGATCCTCGCGTTCTGCGCGGTCGTCGGCGCTCTGTTCCTCGTGATGTACGTGGGCTTCCTCGATCCTGCCGGTGGCCGGCTGCGCCTGTTGCGTCAGCAGCTCGCCGCCGACCAGGATTCCGTCGATGCGCTGCAGCGCCAGAAGCAGGCATTGGTCGAGGAACTGCGGACCCATCCGGACGAACCGTTCGTACGCCGCATCGAGGCGGCGGACAGGGGGATCGCGGAACTCGATCGCGAGATCCAGGCGCTCGGTGCGGGCCTTGCCGCACCGGAGCGCATGGCCGCGCTCGTGAAGGAAGTGCTCGCGCGCTCGCCGCAGATCGCGCTGGTCGCGATGCGGAACCTGCCGCCGACACCGTTGATCGAGCAGCCCGCGGAAGCCCGTGACGCCGACGGCGCCACGCCACCCCGCGCCGGGGAACTCTACCGACACGGTATCGAGATCACCGTCGAGGGGCCATGGCCCGCGCTGGTGGGCTATGCCGGTCGGCTCGAATCGCTGCCGGCGCGCGTCCTCTGGAACCGCACGCGTGTGGATGCCGCGGCGTGGCCGCGCGTGACGATGACATTGAACCTGTACACCCTGAGTCTGGAGCGCACGTGGCTGACCCTTTGAAGACTTCGCTGCTGGCGATCGGCATCGCGCTCACCGGCTCCGCCGATGCGGCCGGCACGGTCGATCCGACCCGCCCTCCGGATGGTGCGATGGCGACGGCCGCGGAGCCCCGGGAGACGAACGCCGGTCGCCTGGTGCTCCAGTCGGTGCTCGTCGCCCCGGATCGACAGATCGCCGTGGTGAGCGGTGTACCGCTCGCGATCGGTGACGAGGTGCAGGGCCATCGCCTGCTACGCGTGACCGACTCGGGGGCCGTGCTGCAGGGCCCCGCAGGGCGGATCAGCTTGAAGCTCTACCCCGATGCCGAGCGTCGGCCGGTCAAGTTCGCCGCTGCGGGACCGATGAAGATGGCATCTTCCCGGAGGAAACCGAAATCGTGATCGGAGCAACTGCATGGCACCGCCGGCTCCGTCCGTTGTTGATGACGTTGGCGCTGCTGACCCTCGGCGCATGTGCCGGCTTCCAGCCCAGACAGGGCTCGACCCTCGGCGCCATCGATCGCGAACTCGACAAGGCCATCGCGGAACGGAAGGCTGCACCGATCCCCGACGCCGTGACGGAGGCCTTGCTGCCACCCGTCGTGGTGGATCTCCCGCGCAGTGACGGAAGGCCCGTCGAGGCGCGGTTCGACCTCAACGTGTCCAATGCGCCCGCCGCGCAGGTGTTCATGGCGATGGTGGCCGGGACCCGGTACGGCATGGTCGTCCACCCCGGCATCAAGGAGACGATCTCGATCTCGTTGAAGGACGTCACGGTGCTGGAGGCGCTGGAGACCGTGCGCGACCTGTACGGATACGATTTCAAGTTCCAGGGGGCGCGCATCACGGTGCAGCCGCCGGAGATCCAGACCCGCGTGTTCCAGGTGAATTACCTGATGAGCCAGCGCCACGGACGCAGCGATGTGCGCGTCACCTCGGGTGCCATCTCCGACTTCGTCGCGCCCGGCGCCGGGATGCCGGGCACGGGGATGCCCGGTGCCGGCGGACTGCCGACACCCGGTCTGCCAGTCCTGCCGGGCGCCATGGGCAATCAGCCCAACGCCTCGTCGCAGGCCGTGATCGGCAGCCGCGTCATCACGACGACCAACAGCGATTTCTGGAAGGAACTCGACACGTCGCTCCACGCGATCGTGGGGACCGAGACCGGCCGCCAGGTGGTGATCAGCCCGCAGTCGGGCGTGATCGTCGTGCGTGCGCTGCCGTCCGAGATCCGGAACGTCGAGAGCTTCCTCCGCGCAACGCGCCTGGTGATCGAGTGGCAGGTGATGCTGGAGGCGAAGATCATCGAGGTGGAACTGGCGGACGGCTACCAGGCCGGCATCAACTGGTCCGCCTTCCGGCACGGCGACGGCGTTCGTGCGACAGCCGGTGTCGGCACGCCCGGCACCAGCCTCGCCACGAGCGGCTCCTTGTCGACGCCCACGGCACGGGCGGCGGACGGCAGCGTGCTGGCGTCCTCTGCGCTCGCGGGTGTGCCCGGCTCCAACCTCCTGCTGGGCACCGACATCCCGGGTGCGGTGTTCGGGCTCGCGTTCCAGACCAGCAATTTCGCGAGCCTGCTGTCCTTCCTGCAGACGCAGGGCAGTCTCCAGGTCCTGTCGAGCCCGCGGATCGCGGCACTCAACAACCAGAAGGCGGTGCTGAAGGTAGGCAACGACGAGTTCTTCGTGACGAACGTCACCACGACGACACTCACCTCCGCCACCGGCGCCGCGACGCAGTCCCCGTCCATCGTGGTCCAACCCTTCTTCTCCGGCGTAGCACTCGACGTGACGCCGCAGATCGACGAGCACAACCAGATCATCCTGCACGTGCATCCGTCGGTGTCGAACGTAGTCGAGAAGACCAAGGTGATCGATCTGGGTACCTCCGGCAACTTCCGGTTGCCGCTCGCCTCCAGCAGCATCAGCGAGACGGATACCGTGGTGCGCGTGCAGGACGGAAACATCGTCGCGATCGGTGGCCTGATGCGCGAATCGACGCGCAAGACGAAATCGGGAGTGCCGGGCCTCGCCGATCTTCCAGTGGTCGGTGGCGCCTTCCGGTCGAACACCAGCAATGCGCGCAAGAGCGAGCTGGTGATCCTCATCAAACCCACCGTGATCCAGGGTGACGGCGACTGGCAGAGCGACCTCTCGGACCTGCGCGGCCGCGTGAGCGGCTACGACGTACCTGACACGGTCTCGCGCGACACCGCGAGCAGCAACGCCCGCAGGCGCTGACGCGCCGCCGCGGGGGAACAGGAGAACGCAACGATGTCGGACACCATGTACCAGTCGCACTTCGGGCTCCGCGAGGCACCCTTCGGGATCACGCCCGACACGGCCTTCGTCTACGACTGCCGTGCCCATCAGGAGGCGCTGAACGTCGTGCTTGTGGCGCTCGACTCAGGCGAGGGATTCATCAAGATCACCGGTGATGTCGGCACCGGCAAGACGCTTCTGTGCCGCCGCGCGATGTCCGTTGTCGAGAAGAACTACTCGACGGCATATCTGCCGAACCCGCTGCTCGATCCGCGTGGACTGCTGATCGCCCTTGCCGACGAGTTCGCGGTGAAGATGGACCGCCGCGCCGATGGACACCAGCTGGTGCGCAGCCTCACGCAGGCGCTGCTCAAGCTGAACGTCGCCGGACGACGTCCGGTGGTGTTCATCGACGAGGCCCAAGCGATGTCGCTGCCGACGCTGGAGACGATGCGCCTGCTGTCGAACCTGGAGACGGAGAAGCACAAGCTGATGCAGGTGGTGCTGTTCGGTCAGCCTGAGCTGGACCGGCATCTCGCGAATCCCTCCGTGCGCCAGTTGCGCCAGCGCATCACCTTCGAGTATCGGATCTCGGAGCTGTCGCGCGTGGAGGTGCGTCATTACCTCGCCCACCGCATGCGCGTGGCCGGCTACAGCGGCACGCAGGCATTCTCGTCCGCGGCGATCTGGTACCTGCACCGCGCGACCGGAGGCGTGCCTCGCCTCATCAACGTCCTCGCGCACAAGGCCCTCATGCTCGTGTTCGCCGAGGGCCGCGATCACGTCACGCTGCGGCATGTCATCGCCGCTGCCCGTGACACCTCTTCCGCCCGTCGGGCACTGATTCCCTGGATCGTATGAGCGTCATCAATCAGGTATTGCGCGACCTCGAACAGCGCCACGCGGCCCCTGGCCGCAAGACTCTGGCGAAGGTGCCGGTTCGTGCGGTGGGTGTGCCGGATCGTGGTGGCAGGGCCACCGTGCTGGCGGCCTGCACGGCCGGCCTCGCGCTCACTGCGGTCTCCATCGCGGCGCTCCACGGCTGGTCGATTCCCGCGACTGCCACGGCGGCCGAGGCGCCCGCGAAGCGCGGTGCGGTGATCGCCCTCGCGGCGCCGGCGCCGACCGTGACTGCACCAGCGCCCGCCGTCGCCACCGCGTCGCCCGTCGCGCCGACGCGGCCCCGTGAGATCGCAACGAAGCGTCCACGAGGTTGGTCGGCGACGGGCGTGAAGGACGCCCCGCCCGAGCCTCCCGTCGTCGGGCGGACGCGGGTCCAGGAGCCGGTGGTCGATGTCGAGCCGCTTGCGGCGCCGAAGCCGGCTTTGGCCGCGACTGCGATCGATCGGCAGGAGCGTCCGCTGGGTCCGGTCGAACGCGCCGAGAACGCGTTCCTCGCGGGCATCGCCGCACTTCGAAACGGACACGCCACCGAGGCCGAGGCCCGTTTCCGCGTCGCGCTCGACGCGCTTCCCGCCCACGTGGGCGCGCGTCAGGCTTTGCTCGGACTGATGCTCGACTCGCGCCGTCCGGTGGAGGCGGAGGCATTGATGCGCGCCGGCATGGTCGCGAATCCGGACCAGATCTCGTTCGCGATGGTCGCCGCACGCCTGCAGGCGCAGCGCGGCGACGCGGTCGCGGCGATCCTCACGCTGGAGTCCGTACAGGGTCCGGGGTCCGGCCACGGGGATTTCGTCGCGCTGCACGCGGCGATGCTCCAGCGGATCGGGCGCCACGGCGAGGCTGCTCAGCGTTACGGTGTCGCGATCGGTCTCGGAAACGCGTTGCCGGTCTGGTACATCGGCCGTGCCATCTCGCTCCAGCAGATCGGCAAGGATGCCGAGGCGCGGGCGAGCTTCCGCCAGGCGATCGACACGGGCAATCTGGCGCCGGAGCTACGCGCGTTCGCCGAACGGCAACTGGGCACACGCGAAGCCGGCTGACCCCGGGCATCCGCGACCGGCGACGTCCGCTCCGAGGATCAGTCGCTGGCCCGGGGTGTCCTCGCCACCACCCACCCGCGCACCGACGCTGCTCCGGCGCGCTTCAGCACGCGCGCCGCCTCATCGAGCGTCGCACCGGACGTCATGACGTCGTCCAGGATCGCGACCCGCAGCCCTCCCACATTGCCCATGCATTCGAACGTGCCCTTCACGTTCCGTCGTCGCGCGTCCAGGCTGAGGCTCGCCTGCGGCCGGGCATGGCCGGTCCGGCCGAGGATGCCGCGGCCTGTTGCCGTCCGCCAGGGACCGCTCAGCAGTCGGGCGATCTCTGCGGCCTGGTTGTATCCGCGCTCGACCAGGCGGGCATCGGAGAGCGGAAGGGGCACCACGATGTCGGGGATCGGCTCCCGCGTGAGCGCACGGGCGAGAATGCCGGCCAGCGGGCGGGCTGCGGCGAGGCGTCCGTGGTACTTCAGCGCCCGGACGAGAGCGTCGACGGGAAACTCGTAGGTCACCGCGCAGGCGACACCGTCGTGTGCCGGTGGTGATCTCAGGCACACTCCGCACAGCGCGCCTTCCGGGGTGGGCAGTGCGCACGACGGACACCGGGCGTCCGGCAGCCACGGAAGATCTTCCCGGCACGGAACGCACAGGCCGCTGTCGGAGGCTGCGTCTCCGCACAGTGCGCAGCGGGATTTCGCGGCCCGCGCCAGAACCTCCCGAATCACATCGAGTCTCTTCGCCATGCGTCTTCCCTCTTGTCGTCCGTCGCGAGGGCCCGTTTCGGGCGGGCATCGATGACCACTGGCATCGAGTATGAAATCGATGTCCGCGCGCTTCGCCGCCGCCGAGACCGTATCGCGGCGCGCTACGACAGTGCTGCTGTGCTGCCCGGGGAGTTGGGGCGCCGGATGCTCGAACGCCTCGACGTGGTCCGTCTTCCGCCGGGGCCGCTGCTCGACCTGGGCTGTGCGACGGGGGGAGGGGTCCGGGCGTTGCGCGAGCGCTACCCGGCCGCCGAGGTCTACGGCGTCGAGGCTTCGTGTTCGATGCTGACCCATGCCCGTGAGCAGGATCCCCGGCGTCTGAAATGGCTGTCCAGGCTCTCCGGGCGGGCGTCGCGGTGGGTCTGTGCCGATGTGACCAGGCTCCCTTTCCGACCCGGCAGCTTCTCGATGATCTGGGCGAATCTCCTGCCGCCCGTCTTCACCGACCCCGCCGCGCACTGGCGCGCGATCGGCGCCCTGTTGAAACCCGGCGGCCTGCTGACCTTCACGATGCTTGGCCCGGACAGCCTGGGGGAACTGCGCTCGGCCACCCGGCTGGCGGGGCTTCCGGCCACGGTGATGCCTTTCGCGGACATGCACGACGTGGGCGACGTGCTGGTCGCCGCGGGATTCGCCAACCCGGTGATGGACATGGAGCGCATCACGCTCACCTATCCCGATTTCCCCGCCCTGTGTCGCGAGCTGCGCGATCTCGGGGCCGACGACCCGTCCGTGCGTCGCAGGCGTGGCCTGCTGGGGCCGCGGCGGTGGGCGGCGGTCGAGACACAATACGAACGCCATCGGACGGACGGGCGACTGCCCTTGACGGTCGAGGTGGTGTATGGACATGCATGGTGGCCGGAAGCGGGGCCGGCGCGCACGGCGGAGGGACTCGACGTGATCCGGGTCCACCGGATTCGAGGCAGTCGATGAGGCGGTCGAAGAACGGCGCCGTCGCCCTTGTTGGACAAGGCTTTTGCCTTGCTTCGTCCAAGAACCGCGTGCTATCGTCCGCCGCCGTAAAACACTGGTATTCCAAGGCGATCGACGGGGTGGGTCGGCGCAGGAAAACGATCGGACCGCGCGAATGGAACGCGTAGACGAATTCGCGACCTCCTACCATCTGGTCGCACGCCGAAACGATTCGATGTCGCCACGGAGCAGGCGTGTCTTCCTGCTTTCAATCCTGGGTGTGTCGCTTTCGGTTGCAGTGTTCTGGTCGGTGCAGGGTGCGTGGTACATCCTGCCGTTCGCATTGATTGAAATGGCGGTGCTGTTCGCGGCGTTCAAGATCGTCGAATGGCACGCTGGAGATTACGAATCGGTCTCGATCGATGGTGACCGGGTGCTGGTGGAGCGACAGGATCGCGGCAGAACCACCCGACACAGTTTCGATCGGCATTGGGCACAGGTCATCGTGTCGCACGAGGGGCCCGGCGGACGTTGCGATCTGAAGATGCGATCGCACGGACGGGAAGTGAGATTCGGAGAATTTCTCACTGACCAACAGCGGCTCCAGGTGGCGGACGAACTGCGCCGTAGACTGAAGAACCACTGATTCAAGGAGTCTGGGGGAAGCATGAAAAAGCTGTCACTGGTCGCCCTAGCGTCTGCGACCGCCCTTTGTTCGGGCGTAGCGGTTGCATCTAGGCTGGGTTTGCAGGATCCCGAGACGCCCATCGCGCGTCAGATCTATTCCCTGCACTCGCTCATCCTCTGGATCTGCGTCGTCATCTTCGTGGCGGTTTTCGGGATGATGTTCTACGCAATCCTGAAGCACCGGAAATCGGTGGGTCACAAGGCGGCGCAGTTCCACGAGAGCACCACGGTCGAGATCATCTGGACCATCATTCCTTTCGTGATCCTGATGGGCATGGCCTACCCGGCCACCAAGACTGTCATCGACATGAAGGACACCAGCAACCCGGACCTCACGATCAAGGCGACGGGTTACCAGTGGAAGTGGGGCTACGAGTACGTGAAGGGCGAGGGATCGCTCACCGGCGTCAGCGACGGGATTGCCCTGCTCTCCAGTCTCGCCACCCCGATGGACCAGATCTACGATCCCAAGGTCCAGAAGGGCGAGAACTATCTTCTCGAGGTCGATAACGAGATGGTGGTCCCGATCAACAAGAAGATCCGGATTCTGACCACCGCGAACGACGTCATCCACGCATTCTGGGTGCCGGCCTTCGGCGTGAAGCAGGACGCCATCCCCGGCTTCATCCGCGACACGTGGTTCAAGGTCGAGAAAGCCGGCATCTACCGTGGTCAATGCGCTGAGCTCTGCGGCAAGGAGCACGGGTTCATGCCGATCGTCGTCCGCGCTGTGGAAGAGGACGAATTCAAGGCGTGGGCCGAGAAGCACAAGACGGCAGCGGTCGCGGAGCCGGCACCGGCAGTTCAGGTGGCCGCGGTCGATACGACCACCGCAGCGCCGGCAGCCGCAGCAGGCCCGGTGGACGGCAAGAAGACCTACGACGGCCTCTGCGCCGCCTGCCACGGAATGGGCATCGCCGGAGCACCGAAGACTGGTGACAAGGGCGCTTGGTCTGCCCGCATCGCCCAGGGCCCCGCGACACTGGCGAAGCACGCGATCGAAGGCATCCGTGCCATGCCGGCCAAGGGCGGTAACCCAGCTTTGTCCGATGCCGAAGTCACGGCGGCGGTGGAACACATGGTGGGTCTGTCCAAGTAGGACAGGCGCGCGTCAACAGGCAACTCAGAAACACGAAGCAGGAGAGCGAGCATGGAAGCCGTTCACGGACACGACCACGCGCATGACCACGATCATCACCACCCGACCGGCATCACGCGCTGGCTGACGACGACGAACCACAAGGACATCGGGACGATGTACCTGTGGTTCAGCTTCGCGATGTTCATCTCCGGCGGTCTGCTGGCGCTGGGCATCCGTGCGGAACTGTTCCAGCCAGGCCTCCAGTTGTGGCGGCCGGAGTTCTTCAACCAGCTCACCACGATGCACGGCCTCATGATGGTGTTCGGCGCGATCATGCCGGCCTTCGTGGGCTTCGCGAACTGGCAGATCCCGCTCATGATCGGCGCGTCCGACATGGCGTTCGCGCGGATGAACAATTTCAGCTTCTGGCTGCTGCCCCCGGCAGCTCTACTGCTGATCGCCTCGTTCTTCGTTCCCGGCGGTGCCACCGGCGCCGGCTGGACGCTGTACGCACCGCTCTCGATTCAGCAGGGCATGGGGATGGACCTCGCCATCTTCGCGGTGCACATCATGGGTGCGTCGTCGATCATGGGGTCGATCAACATCATCACGACGATCCTGAACATGCGCGCTCCCGGCATGACCCTGATGAAGATGCCGCTGTTCGTCTGGACGTGGCTGATCACTGCGTACCTGCTGATCGCAGTGATGCCGGTACTGGCCGGAGCCGTGACGATGCTGCTGACGGACCGTCACTTCGGTACCAACTTCTTCAACGCTGCCGGCGGCGGTGACCCCGTTCTGTACCAGCACGTGTTCTGGTTCTTTGGGCACCCCGAGGTCTACATTATGATCCTGCCGGCGTTCGGGATCGTGTCGCAGATCATCCCGGCATTCGCCCGCAAGCCGCTCTTCGGCTACTCCTCGATGGTGTACGCGACGGCCTCCATTGCCATCCTGTCGTTCATCGTCTGGGCGCACCACATGTTCGTGACGGGCATGCCGGCCGCCGGCCAGCTGTTCTTCATGTACGCGACGATGCTGATCGCGGTGCCCACCGGCGTGAAGGTGTTCAACTGGGTTGCCACGATGTGGAAGGGTTCGATGACCTTCGAGACCCCGATGCTGTTCTCCGTGGGCTTCCTCTTCGTGTTCACGATGGGTGGCTTCACGGGTCTCATCCTCGCGGTGACGCCGGTCGACATCCAACTCCAGGACACCTACTACGTGGTGGCGCACTTCCACTATGTGCTGGTCGCCGGTTCCCTGTTCGCCCTGTTCGCCGGCACGTACTTCTGGCTGCCGAAGTGGACCGGGAACATGTACAGCGAAACCCTCGGCAAGCTGCACTTCTGGTGCTCGATGATCTTCTTCAACATCACGTTCTTCGTGATGCACTTCCTCGGCCTCGCCGGGATGCCGCGTCGGATTCCGGACTACTCCCAGCAGTTTGCTGACTTCAACATGATCGCCTCGATTGGTGCCTTCGGCTTCGGTCTCAGCCAGCTTATCTTCCTCGTGGCAGTCGTGAAGTGCATCCGCGGTGGCGAGAAGGCGCCAGCGAATCCGTGGGAAGGCGCAGACACGCTGGAGTGGACACACCTTCCGTCCCCCGCGCCGTACCACAGCTTCGAGACGCCGCCGGTCGTGAAGTGATCGACGAGTTCCGGTCTAGTCAGCTTCGGGCATGAAGGCACAGGGCGATACACGCAGCAGCAGCACGACGAAGACGCTCGTCGTCCTGGTCTCTGTGGTCGCCCTGTTCTTTTTCGGCATCATCGTCAAACGGATGCTCGTCGATTGATCACCGATAACCGCCGCACCTTCTCGAAGCTGCTAGTGATCGCCGTCGCCATGTTCGGCTTCGGGTTCGCGCTTGTCCCGTTCTACAAGAAGATCTGCGAGGTCACGGGCATCAACGACCTCCAGAAAGCCGATGTGGTTGAGAACACCCAGGTCGACACGAGCCGCACGCTCGTGCTCGAGCTCGATGCGAACACCCGCAACGAGCTTCCCTGGAAGTTCCGGGCGATGGAGAGCAGCGTACGCATTCATCCGGGACAGCTGGTGCAGGTGATGTTCGAGGTGCGCAACGATTCCGACGCTGCAGTGACCGGGCAGGCGATTCCATCGTACGGCCCGCAGCTGGCTGGTCAGTATTTCCGAAAGCTCGACTGCTTCTGTTTCTCGACGCAGGAATTGAAGGCCCGTGAAGTCCGAAAAATGCCGGTGGTGTTCGTGATCCATCCCGATCTGCCCAAGGATGTGAACACGGTCACTCTTTCCTACACCTTCTTCCGCGTAGAAGGCACGCGCACCGGCGCAGTGCCCACCGCGGTTCGGCCACCCGTCTGATCCAGGCGGCGAGCCGGCAACAGAACCTAGTGATTTCGAAGGGGAGCACGACGATGCAGCACGCACAACCCTATTACGTTCCAAGCCCGTCCTACTGGCCGATCATTGGCTCGATCGCCCTGCTGTTCATGGGCTTCGGCGCCGCCTTCGTGATGAACGATGTTGCAGCCGGTCCCTGGGTGCTCATCCTCGGCCTCGCCATTCTGTTCTGGATGATGTTCGGCTGGTTCGGCACGGTCGCCCGCGAGAGCGAAGCCGGAAAGTACGGCCCGCAGGAAGACATTTCATTCCGTTGGAGCATGAGCTGGTTCATCTTCTCCGAAGTGATGTTCTTCGCGGCATTCTTCGGCGCGTTGTTCTACATGCGCGTGCTGTCGGTCCCCGATCTTGGGAGCGGTGCCACCGGTGAGTACCTCTGGTCGAGCTTCAAGGCGGGTTGGCCGGTGTCCGGCCCTGGCATCGAGGAAACGTTCCGGCCGATGGGAGCATGGGGTCTCCCGGCGCTCAACACGGCCCTGCTGCTGACCTCAGGTGTCACGGTGACGTGGGCGCACTGGGCGATGAAGGTGGGGAATCGATTCCAGCTGAACCTCGGGCTGTTCCTCACGATCGCACTGGGTGTGCTGTTCCTCTTCTGCCAAGCCTACGAGTACGCCGAGGCTTTCCATGAATACAATCTGACGCTGGAGATGGGCGCCTACGGCGCGACGTTCTTCATGCTCACCGGGTTTCACGGTTTTCACGTGACGATCGGCACCATCATGCTGATCGTGATCCTGTTCCGCTGTCTTTCGGGCCATTTCAAGCCGGAACACCACTTCGCTTTCGAAGCCGTGTCGTGGTACTGGCACTTCGTCGACGTGGTGTGGCTGATGCTGTTCGTGCTCGTCTACTGGCTCTGAGACCGGTAACGGGACCGATAAAGGAGGAGGAGTCGGTCACAAAGCGCAGCTTCCTATGAGTTGCTGCCGTGAATTTCGCCGCGCTGGAGGGTGCGGCGATTTTTTTTGCCCTTCGTTCCTGCCAGCCGCTGATGTTGCAGTGGGATCGCTGTCTCAGGCGGGGCGGCCTGGAATCAATCCGAACCAGTAGCCACCCATCAACATCAGGAAAAGAACGATGGAGAGCCCCACGCGTACCGTGAGTGCCTTGACGGTGCGATCGGTTCCGCCCTTGTCACGCATCAGGTAGAAAAGTGCAGACCCCATGCTGGCGACGATGACGATGAGAAAGGCGACGATGAAGATCTTCATGGATGCATCCGTGGTAGAGCGGGTGAGTGTAGCCGATGGGCTCTGTGGTGCAGCGCCGGTCGCATCAGGGGACGCTGTTTCGAGGTACAGGTTCCCGGGATGAATTCGCGTTGGCGAGCGGTTTTGCTCTGGGCACTCACGTTGGCCGGGCTGGCTGTCACCGGATCAGCAGCGGTGTGGCAGTACCAGCGTGGGCAGGAGCGCGATCGCGTGGCGGAAGAGGCCCAGGCAGCGGCCCTCGCGGCCCCCATCGTGATCGGCGCTGCACGGCTCGAGGAGCCCGAGGTCCGCTACCGCCGCGTGGTGGCCCGCGGCCAGTTCATCGGCGCGGACACGGTGCTGCTCGACAACCAGAGTCGTGGTCCCCAGACGGGTTACGTCGTGTTCACACCGCTCCGGCTCGCGGACGGTGGGCACGTGGTGGTCAAGCGAGGATGGATCGCCGGATCGCCCGATCGATCCAAGTTGCCGGTGATCAGCACACCGGAGGGTGTCGTCGAGATCGAGGGCGTTGCGCTCCCGCCGAACCGCCGGTTTCTCGAGCTGTCTGCCGACCAGTTGAGCAAGACCGTGTGGCAGAACGTCACGGTCGAGCGCTTCGCCGCGCGTTTCGGTCTGGATTTCCAGCCGCTGATCCTCGAACAGCACGGCTCGCTTGAGGACGGTCTGACGCGGGATTGGCAGCAACCGTCCAGCGGCTCGGCCAAGAATTACGGTTACGCATTCCAGTGGGCCGCGATGTTCCTTCTCATCCTTGGATACCATGTCTACATCCGCACCCGGCACCAGCCGGACTAGTGCCCGACTCAAGCTGCTCTTCCTCGCGTTGGTCTGCGCGGCCCCGGTCATCGGTTCCTATCTGCTCTACTACGCAGCGCCACCGGAAGGCGGCAAGAAGAACTACGGCGAGTTGATTCCGCAGGTGGCCGTCGCGGCGCTGGCGCCACGCCCCGAAGCGCCTGTCCCTGCGGACCTCGCACCCGTGGCAGGTAAATGGCTGCTGGTCATGGTGGACTCCGGCGCCTGCGGCGACGGCTGCGTGAAGAAGCTCTGGCAGATCAGGCAGCTCCGCCTGACCCAAGGGAAGGAGATGGACCGCATCGTGCGCGTCTGGCTCGTGGACGACGACATCACGCCAGGGGATGCGCTTCGGAAGGAATACGACGGCACCGTGATCTTGCCGAGGTCGCGGTTTCCGGAGTTGTCGCAACTCCCCGCCTCGGGAACCCCGCGGGACCATCTCTACGTGATCGACCCGATCGGCAATCTGATGATGCGCTTTCCTGCAGACCCGGATCTGAATCGCGTGAAGAAGGATCTCGTGCATCTGCTAAAGGTGTCGCGAATCGGCTAGGGCCTGTTCACGCTGCGCGCAGGTGTCTGTAGTGCGAACAGGCCCTAGGCCTCCTGCCACGAACGTTCGCTAAGGCGTGGGGTTTCGCGGGTCCCGGTGCTAGAATCCCCGCGCCTTTCGCATTGCCCAGAATCCGGAGATCTCCATGGCGACCAGCCTGTCGTTGCCGCACAAGGGCTCGCCCCTCCAGCAGTTCTACCAGCTCACGAAACCTCGCGTCGTGTCCCTCATCGTCTTCACTGCGGTGATCGGGATGTATCTCGCGACGCCTGGATGGGTCCCGCTGCAACCGCTGCTGGGTGCGACCATCGGCATTGCACTCGTTGCAGGGGCCGCTGCGGTGATCAACTGCCTGGTCGAGCAGAAGCTCGATGCGCTGATGGCAAGAACCCGCGCCCGACCTCTGCCGATGGGACAGCTCACATCGGCCCAGGCACTCGGCTTTGCGATGGTGATCGGTGGGATCGGCCTCTGGATCCTGCATGCCTTCGTGAACCCGCTCACCATGTGGCTGACGCTTGCGACCTTCGTCGGTTACGCCGTCATCTACACGGTGCTGCTGAAGCCCGCGACACCGCAGAACATCGTGATCGGGGGAGCCTCCGGCGCCATGCCGCCCGTGCTGGGGTGGGCAGCCGTCACGGGCCATGTCGGTTTCGAGGCGCTGCTGCTCTTCCTGATCATCTTCGCGTGGACACCGCCGCACTTCTGGGCGCTCGCACTCTATCGGCGAAAGGAGTACGCGAAGGCGGGTCTCCCGATGCTGCCGGTCACGCACGGCGAAGAGTTCACGCGGCTCCACGTGCTCCTCTACACGATCATTCTCGTGGCCGTGACGTTGTTGCCGTTTGCCACGAGGATGTCCGGTCTCATCTATCTCGTGGGCGCGATCGGGCTGGGTGGTTTGTTTCTCCACTACGCCTGGGCAATCTATCGGGAGTACTCCGACGCGCTCGCCCAGAAGACCTTCCGTTACTCGATCGTCTACCTCACCGCGCTGTTCGCGGTCCTGCTGGTCGATCACTACATCCCGCTGTGATCGCCGCGAGGTCCGGGTTGCTCCGGACGCTGGCTCTCTGGTTTTCGACGGCGCTTTTCGTGGCGGGTTGTTCGTCAGGTTCCGGCCCGTCGTTCGAGGCAACCGACATCACCGGTGCAGACTTCGGACGCAAGCTCGAACTCACGGGGCACGACGGCAATCCGAGGTCGCTCGTGGACTTCCAGGGACGCGCCGTCGTGGTGTTCTTCGGATTCACGCATTGCCCGGATGTGTGTCCAACCACGCTCGCCAAGCTCTCCGGGGTGATCAAGGCGCTGGGGCCCAAAGGTGATCAGGTCCAGGTGCTGCTGGTCACCGTGGATCCCGAGCGCGACACGCCGGAAGCTCTGCAGCCATACGTGACCGCCTTCCATCCTGGCTTCCTCGGTCTCACCGGTACGGTCGAACAGGTGGCAGCCGTTGCCAAGGAGTTCCGCGTGGTGGCCGAGAAACAGAAGGGTGTCACGCCCGAGAGCTACACCGTCGACCACTCGGCGGGCATCTACATCTTCGATCCCAAGGGCCGCCTGCGGCTCTTCGTGGCCGGCAACCAACCGGCGTCCGTGATCCAGCACGACCTCGAACTGCTGCTCTCCGGGGTCTGAAAACGAAACGCCCCGGGGTTTCCGGGGCGTTCCGTTTACAAGCGAGCTTACGAGCGCCGGGTCAGGCAGCTTCGGCCATCGCGTTGCGCAGCTTCTTCATCGCCTGCACCTCGATCTGGCGGATACGCTCTGCCGAGACACCGAACTCGCCCGCCAGGTCGTGCAGCGTGGCGCCACCGTCCTCGCGCAGCCAGCGCGCTTCGATGATCCGGCGGCTGCGCGCGTCGAGATTGGCGAGCGCGGTGGCCAGTCCTTCGGTGCGCAGGTGCTCGGTCTGTGCGTGTTGCAGGATGAGCCCAGGTTCGTCGTCGTGGTTCGAGAGGTACGCGATCGGGCTGTAGGCGTCCTCGTCGTCCTCCGACGGCTCCAGCGCGACGTCACCGCCGCCCAGCCGGGTTTCCATCTCGACGACTTCTTCGGGCTTCACCCTGAGCTGTTCGGCCATCGCATTCACTTCCGACGGCGACAGTGTCGACAGGCCTGTCTTCATGCTGCGGAGGTTGAAGAACAGCTTCCGCTGCGCCTTCGTCGTGGCGATCTTCACGATGCGCCAGTTGCGAAGGATGTATTCGTGGATCTCGGCGCGGATCCAGTGGATCGCGAACGACACGAGGCGCACACCGCGCTCGGGGTCGAAGCGCTTCACCGCCTTCATGAGGCCGATGTTGCCTTCCTGGATGAGGTCCGCCTGAGGAAGGCCGTAGCCGAGATACCCGCGGGCCACGGCGACCACGAGGCGCAGGTGAGACATCACGAGCTGCCTGGCTGCCTCAAGATCCTGTTCATCACGCAACTGGCGACCGAGACGCACCTCTTCCTCCTGCGTGAGCAGCGGGAAGCGGTTCACCGCCTGGATATATGTATCCAGGGTCGCAACGGAAGGCAGTGCAGCGGAAATGGCCAGGGCGTTCGTCATGGGGTGCGGTCCTCCTTGGATGACCTTTCGATCGGATGTTAGCACTCGAAACTTGAGAGTGCCAACGCCTCCGAAGGTTCCGTACCCCGATCAGCTGGGCTCGAAGCGGCGCAGATGCAAGGTGACCGACAGCCATGCCCCGAACCAGCCCAGTCCGCCAGCAAGTACTGCCAGGGCGATCGTGTCACTGAGATCGAGGCGCCGGAGCACGCCATCCTGGGCGATGAGCGAGGCTGCGATCCCCAGTTCGCGCTCCAGGACGCCCACGGCGAACATCACCAAGCCCCACGCGATGCAGGCGCCGATCAGTCCCTGGAGGGTCCCAAGATACAGAAACGGCCGCCGAATGAAGGCGTTGGTCGCGCCGATCAACTTGGACACCTCGATCTCTTCACGCCGTCCGAGGATCTGCAGGCGGATGGTGTTGAACGTGATCGCCACCAGGGCGACGCCGAGCAGGGTTCCGAGAATCACCACCACCATCCGGCCCCCGCGGATCACGGCCTCCACCTGTCGGGCCCAGAGGGTGTCCAGCTGTGCGTGATCCACGCCCGGCCACTTCGCAGCTTCTGAGCGTAAAGCTTCGAGGGCTTCGGCACCGTCCGGTCGCCCGGTCACGACGAAGGCATCGGGTAGGGGGTTGCGTCCCAGCTCCTCGACGATCCCAGAGAGTCCTGCCGCCTTCTTCAGGTCCTCCAGTGCCGTGGCTTTCGTCACGAACTGGTATCGGCCGATCGCGGCATGGCCCTTCAGACGGCTCTCGATGCTCCGGGCCGCAGTGGCATCGGCATCGGGCTGCAGGAAGAGGGTGAGCTGCGGTTCGGCAGCGGCCTGCCGCGAGAAAGCCGACACGTTGCCCAGCACGACGTACATGGCCAGCGGCAGCGAAAGGGCGATCCCGATCACCAGAAGATTCAGGAATGCCGCCACGAACTGCCCGCCGAGGCGTCGCAACGCGTCCTCGAAGGCGAGGCCATGCTCACGCAGCAGACGGCTCATGCCTTGACCTCACCGGGCCGCACGATGATGCCCTGGCGCAATGCCACCTGTCGCACGCGTGCATCGCCGAATGCGGTGGGGGAGTGGGTGGACACCACCAGGGTCACGCCCACCTCGTGCAGGCGTCGGAACAGACCGACGATCTCGAGCGCGTAGGCTTCGTCCAGATTCGCTGTGGGTTCGTCGGCCAGCACCACAGCCGGCCGATGCACGATCGCCCGTGCGATGCACACCCGCTGCTGTTCCCCGCCGGACAACGTCAAGGGATCGCTGCGTTCCCGGTCGCGCAGGCCGACGCGGTCCAGCGCGGCACGCACGCGCTTGCCGATATCCGCCCCCGGGAAACCGGTGATGCGCAGGGGCAGTGCGACGTTGTCGAACACCGATCGGTCGAGCAGCAGCTTGTGGTCCTGGAAGACGAGGCCGAGGTTGCGCCGGAGGTAAGGGAGGGCGCTGCTGCGGATGGTGCCGAGGTCCTGGCCACTCACCGTGACCGTGCCCTCAGTGGGACGCTCGATGCCGGCCATCAGCTTCAGGACCGTGCTCTTTCCCGCCCCCGAGTGCCCTGTGAGCAGGACGAACTCGCCGCGCGCCACGGAGAGATCGAGGCGCCGCACAGCCTCGTGTCCACCCGGATGACGTTTGGTGACCCCCGACAGGGTGATCATCGATTGCTCCATCAGGTGCGCGCTCCGTGACAGGGCACATTCCCGGGCTTCCTCACCAGCCAGGCGATACGACGGCGAGCGGTCCTCAATCGAGCATGGCGTCCACGAAGGCCCGGGCCTCGAAGGGTCGGAGGTCTTCCAGGCCTTCGCCCACGCCGATGTACCGGACCGGGATGGGGCGCTCGCGCGCGATGGCCGCGATCACGCCGCCTTTGGCGGTGCCGTCGAGCTTGGTGAGCACGAGCCCTGTGAGGCCGATGGCGTCGTCGAACGCCTTCACCTGCGCCACCGCGTTCTGCCCGGTGTTCGCATCGAGCACGAGCAGCGTCTCGTGGGGGGCGCCGGGCATCGCCTTGTCGGTGACCCGGCGGACCTTCTTCAACTCCTCCATGAGATGCAGCTGCGTGGGCAAGCGTCCGGCGGTGTCCGCCAGCAGTACGCCGATACCCTTCGCCGTGGCCGATTGCACCGCATCGAAGATGACTGCACCGGGATCTCCCCCCTGCTGCGAGACCACGAGCACGTTGTTACGGGCGCCCCATTCCGCAAGCTGCTCGCGGGCGGCGGCACGGAAGGTGTCACCGGCGGCAAGCAGGATGGAGTGCCCCATGCCCTGATAAAGATGCGCCAGCTTTCCGATGGATGTGGTCTTGCCCGCGCCGTTGACGCCGGTCAGAAGGATCACGAACGGGCGCTCCGCCGTGATCTCGAGCGGCTTCTCCAGCGGCGCCACCAGCTCTTCCAGTGCGGCTTTCAACTGGAGGCGGACCTCCTCGGGCGTCGAGACGCCGAGCTTCCTCACCCGCGCCCGCGTCGCGTCGATGAGATGGCGGGTGGCCGAGACGCCCACGTCGCACGAGAGCAGGATCGCCTCCAGCTCCTCGTAGAACGCCTCGTCGACCTTTGCGCCGCTCGTGAAGAGTTGCTTGAGCTGGCCTCCCAGCTTCTCTCGGGTCGCCGACAGACCGTCGCGCAGCCGCTGGGCCCACGACCGCTTGGGTTCGACCGGCATCGCGTCGGCGGTCGCCTCCTGGGCCTTCTCGGCGTCGGGCGTGGTGTCCGCGCCGGCCTTCTTTGCGGCGCCCTTGAAGAAACTAAGCATGATGTAGAGTGTCTAGGCCCCGTCCGCGTCGGGGCTGCACGGAACGCCGAAGACCGAAAGGTGACCATGCGGCCATGATGAGCGAGGTGCTGAGTTTCCCGTCAGATCTGCAGTTCCCGATGGTGCGCAACCGTATTTCACCATCGAGCATTTCAGGATCTGACCGAGCGCCGGAAGAACATGGCGGCTCCGGGAAATTGCGGCAACCTGCAGTCCTGCTGGCCGTTCGGAACGAGTCGAAATCCATCGAAACCAACCGAGACCAATCGGAACACACACCAATCGGAACAAGTCGGAATAAGTCGAACCCGTCGGAAAAATCGAACTCATTCGGATCTTCAGGCGAGCGAGCTGTCGGACGACAGCCTCGGTCGTGAATTCTAGTCCCAACCCCAACTGACACGCCAACATGATTCACGCCATCCTGCGTCGCGCATGCCGCGCCGCCATCCCCGGTCTTGCGCTGGTCGGCGCGGTCACCGGATCCCCCGTCCAGGCTGCCCAGGGAGACCTGCGCGAGCACACCCTGGCCAACGGCATGCGCATCGTCGTGATGGAAGACCACCGCGCGCCGACCGTCGCTTCGATGGTCTGGTACAAGGCCGGCAGCATGGACGAGATCAGCGGCACGACCGGCGTCGCGCACGTGCTCGAGCACATGATGTTCAAGGGGACCGAGAAACACCCCACGAACACCTTCTCGAAGCTCATCGCGGCCGCAGGCGGACGCGAGAATGCATTCACCAGCAAGGACTACACGGCCTACTTCCAACAGCTCCACAAGTCGAAGCTGCCGCTCGCCCTGGAACTCGAGGCCGACCGGATGCAGAACCTCATCCTCGACGATGCGGAGTTCGCGAAGGAGATCCGCGTGGTGATGGAGGAGCGCCGCATGCGCACCGACGATCAGCCCCGCTCCCTCCTGTACGAGCAACTGATGTCCGCCGCGTACACCGTGAGTCCGTACCAGTGGCCCATCATCGGCTGGATGAACGACCTGGAGAACATGACGGCCCAGGACGCCCGCGATTGGTACAACCGCTGGTACGCGCCCAACAACGCGATGCTCGTGGTCGTCGGGGATGTGGTGCCGGACGAAGTCTTCGCCATCGCCGAGCAGCGCTTCGGTCCGCTGCCGTCCCGGGCCCTGCCCCTTCGCAAGGCGCAGCAGGAGCCGCCCCAGCGCGGTGCCAAGCGGCTGAACGTCAAGGCGCCCGGTGAACTGCCCTATCTGCTGATGGGGTGGCACGCACCGGTCGTCCGCGACCCTGCCAACGATCGCGAGCCCTACGCCCTCGAAGTGCTCGTCGGAGTGCTCGACGGCAACGACGCTGCGCGCCTCGATCGCACCCTCGTGCGTGAGCAGCGCCTTGCGATGAGCGCCGGCGCCAGCTACGACAGCGTGAACCGCGGTCCCGGCATGTTCTTCCTCGACGGCGTACCAGCCCCGGGCCGTACCGTCGCCGATCTCGAGCAGGCGTTGCGCGACCAGATCCGGCGCATCGTCGACGAAGGCATCAGCGATGCCGAACTGACGCGCGTGAAGACGCAGGTGATCGCACAGCAGGTCTTCCAGCGCGATTCGATGTTCTACCAGGCGATGCAGATGGGCGTGCTCCACACCTCGGGGCTGCCGTACGACGCAGGGCCCATCCAGGTGCAGCGCATCCGTGAGGTGACGGCAGAAGAGGTCCGCGAAGTCGCCCGCCGTTACCTGGTCGACGACGGTCTCACCGTCGCTGTCCTGGATCCCCAGCCGCTCGCCAAGCCCCAGGCCGCCGCCGCGACCCCGAACCGTTGATCTCTCACAGAGCCATCATGTCTTTCCCGTCGCCCTTCGCACGATTTCATCTCTTTCGCACGCTCGCTTCCGTCGCGTGCCTCCTCGTCCCTGCACTCGCCGGCGCCACGCTCCCGATCCAGTCGTGGCAGCTTCCCAACGGCGCCCGCGTTCTCTTCGTCGAGAACCGGGCCCTGCCGATGCTCGATGTTTCCGTCGACTTTCCGGCGGGCGCGAGTCGCGATGTCCCCGAGACCACCGGCCTCGCCGCCATGACGGTCGGGCTGATGCGCCTCGGGGCGGGTGGGCTGGGCGAGTCCGAAGTCAGCAGCCGTCTCGCCGATGTCGGGGCGATCATGGGGACGCGGTTCGATGCCGACCGCGCCGGGTATCAGGCCCGGACCCTCTCGAGCCCCCAGGAGCGTGAACAGACGCTCGACCTCCTCGCGAAGGTGCTGCAGGCCCCTGCGTTTCCTGCCGATGTCCTCGATCGAGAGCGCAGCCGCCTCACGGCGAGTCTGAAGGAAGCCGCGCTCAAGCCGGAGTCGATCGCGGACCGCGCATTCCAGACCGCGGTGTTCCGCGACCATCCGTATGGCCGTCGCGGGTCGGGTGAGATCGAAACGATTGCGCGGATCACCACCGAAGACCTGCGCGCCTTCCACGCCCGCTGGTTCCGTGCAGACTGGGCGATCGTCGCGGTGATGGGCGATGTCTCCCGGGAGGAAGCCGACGCCATCGCGCGCCGCCTCACCGACGGCCTGCCCCGCGCCACGGGTCCGGTGCCGCCACTGGCGCCCGTCGAGCCCCTCGCCGCGAGCGTTGAGCAGTTCATCGATCATCCGGCGAGCCAGAGCCACATCCTCGTCGGCCAGCCGGGCATCCGCCGCAGCGACCCCGACTACTTCCCGCTCTTCGTGGGCAACTACATCCTCGGCGGTGGCGGGTTCGCCTCGCGGATGGTCGACGAGATCCGCCAGAAGCGCGGCCTCGCCTACAGCGCCTACAGCTACTTCTCGCCGATGGCCGAGGCGGGCGCCTTCCAGGTCGGCCTGCAGACCAAGAAGGAACAGGCCGGCGAGGCGTTGTCGGTGGTCCGCGAGACCGTGAAGCGCTACGTGGACGAGGGTCCGACGGAGGCAGAACTCGAAGCGGCGAAGCAGAATCTCGTGGGCGGCTTCCCGCTACGCATCGATTCGAACAAGAAGATCCACGACTACCTGGCGGTGATCGGGTTCTATGGCCTGCCGCTCGACTATCTCGACCAGTTCGTCGAGCGCATCGAGGCCGTCACGGTTGCCCAGATCCGCGACGCCTTCCAGCGCCGCGTCCAGCCCGACCGCATGGTGACCGTGGTCGTCGGCGGCGCGCCCCGGGTCCAGTGACCACCCGCCAATCCTCTGGTGCGGGCGCGAACCGCGTCCGCATCATCGGTGGAGCGCATCGCAGCCGGCTGCTGAAGTTTCCCGAGCGGCCCGGCCTCAGGCCCACGCCTGACCGCGTCCGCGAGACACTCTTCAACTGGCTCGGTCAGGAGCTTGCAGGGCTTGCGTGCCTCGACCTCTTCGCGGGGAGCGGGGCGCTGGGCCTGGAGGCGGCGTCGCGCGGCGCTTCCTCGGTCGTCATGGTCGACAGCGATCGCGAAGTCGCCGCGGCCCTACGGGCCAACGTCGATTTGCTGCGGGTCGCAAACGCGCAGGTGGTGCAGGGCGATGCGCTAGAATTCCTGCGCCGTGACCGTCACGTGTACGACGTGGTCTTCGTGGATCCGCCCTTCGCGGATGCCGACCACGCCGCCGTGCTGGCCAGGGTCGCAGACCGGCTCGCTCCCGGAGCCCGCGTGTACGTGGAAGCTCCCCGTGCACTAGAGGCTCCGGACGGATGGTCCGTGCAGCGTCGGCTCGTCGCCGGCAGTGTCCACGCCCACCTGATGCAATCCGACCGATGAAGCGCGCCGTCTACCCCGGGACCTTCGATCCCATGACCCGCGGCCACGAAGATCTCGTGCGCCGTGCCTCACTTCTGTTCGACCATGTGATCGTCGCGATCGCGTCGAGTCGCGCGAAGAATCCGTTCTTCACCCTGGACGAGCGCGTTGCCATGGCGAAGGAAGTCCTCGCGCCGTACCCGAACGTCGAGATCCGCGGGTTCTCGGGCCTGCTCATGGATTTCCTCAAGGTGGCCGAGGCGCGGATCATTCTGCGCGGCCTGCGCGCCGTCTCCGACTTCGAGTACGAATTCCAGATGGCGGGCATGAACCGCATCCTGTACCCCGACGTCGAGACCATCTTTCTCACGCCCGGCGAGCAGTACCAGTTCATCTCGGCGACGATGGTCCGCGAGATCGCGACCCTCGGCGGCGACGTCTCACCGTTCGTGAATCCGCTGCTCTTCGAACGGCTGAAGGCAAAGGCGATCAAGTAGATGGCGCTCCTCATCACCGACGAGTGCATCAACTGCGACGTGTGCGAGCCCGAGTGTCCGAACGACGCGATTTCCATGGGCGAGGACTACTACGTCATCGACCCGGATCGCTGTACCGAGTGCGTGGGCCACTTCGCGCAGCCGCAGTGCGAGGAAGTCTGCCCCGTCGACTGCATCCACGTGAATCCCGACGTCACCGAGAGTCGGGAGAAATTGCAGCTGAAGTACGAGGGCCTCATGGCATCGAAGGCTGCCGTCGACGCGTAGTTGCAGCGTTGCATGCCCTGCCTGCTCAGGCCGGGCCGTCTCCCAGATGTTCCGCCGTCGCCAGTGCGCGAGAGACGAGCACGTCCGCGAGCCCCACGTAGTGTCGAGGGTCGAACAGCCGCGCGAGCGTGTCGTCGGACAGCACGGCACGCACCTCCAGATACTCCGACAGCACCTGGCGCAGGTGCCGACGCTCGGCCAGCGCCTGCGTGCACGCGCGTTCCACGAGCTGATGGGCTGCCATGCGGCCCAGTGCCGGCGCGAGCGCGACGGTCACCGCCTCGGCGAGGATCAGCCCGCGGGTCAGTTCGAGGTTCTCCCGCATCCGTACGGTATCCACTTCCAGGCCCTGGATGACGTGCGTGAGATGCACCACCGCCCCGTGCACCAGCAGGAAGATCTCGGGCAGGGTCTCCCACTCGGCGTGCCAGCCGCCGGCGGCCCGGCCGTGTTCCTGCACCATGGCCGAGAGCATCGTCGACACGAGCCCGGGGATGCGCAACGCGGCCGCCGCGGTCACGGTCGCGCCGACCGGGTTCCTCTTGTGAGGGAGAGAGGAAGACGTACCGCGACCCGGTGAATGCGGTTCGGCGACTTCCGCGATCTCCGTCTGCATCAGGAGCAGCAGATCCCGGGCGATCTTTCCGAGCGTGCCGCCCAGCAGACCGAGCGTCGTCGCGGTCTCCGCCATTCGATCTCGCTGGGTGTGCCATGGGATGTCCGGCAGCGCGAGTTCGAGGTCGCGCGCAAGGGCTGCAGCGACTTCCAGCCCGAGTTCGCCGAGCGACGCGAGCGTACCGGCGGCACCGCCGAACTGGATGGCGAGCACGCGCGGCTGTACCTCCCGCAGGCGCACGCGGTCGCGGGTGAGGGCGGAGAGCCAGCCTGCCGCCTGCAGACCGAACGTCGTGGGAAGCGCCTGTTGCATCAGTGTGCGTCCCGCGACGGGCGTCAGGGCATGCGACGAAGCGAGCCCTGCCACGGCGTGCGCGAGGCGCGCGAGATCGACCGACAGCAGATCGAGCCCGGCCCGCATCTGCAGCACGAACCCGGTATCGATGATGTCCTGGCTGGTGCCCCCCCAGTGGACGAAGCGTGCGGCTTCGGGGTCCTCCCGTGCCACCGCCTCGGTGAGCCATTTCACGAGGGGAATCGCCGGGTTCCCGGCCATCGCCGCGGCGACGCCGAGGGCCACGAGGTCGTACAGCGAAGCGTCGCAGTGGCGCTCGATGATCTCGGCGGCGCTGGCGGGGATTGCGCCGACTCGCGCATTGGCACGCGCGAGCGCCGCTTCCACGTCGAGCATCGCCTGCACGCGCGAGCGGTCGGAGAGCACCTCGCGCATGCGCACGCTGCCGAAGAGCGGATCGAGCAGACCCACGACGTGGCCCTGCGGCGTCTCCCCCGGGAGCGGCGGCGTGGTCGCGGTCATCCGACGCCCCGTGTCGTGGCGATGCCTGCCTCGTGTCGGGCGCGGGTGATCATCGGGGTCAGAAGTCGAAGAACACCGTCTCGTCTTCGCCCTGGAGGATCACGTTCCAGGTGAAGCCGCCGGCGGGCTCCGGGCGAGCGATGAGCGTGCCGCGCCGCTCGGTGGGCACGAAGGCAAGCACGGGATCGCCCGCGTTGGCGGTGTCGTCGGGGAAGTAGATGCGCGTGACGAGTTGCTTCAGCAGGCCGCGCATGAACACGCTGACGAGGATGTGCGGGGCCTGGAGCGTTCCATCGGGACCGGGCACGCGTCCGGGAACGATGGTCGCGAACCGGAACGCGCCCGTGGCGTCCGTCGACACGCGCCCGAAGCCCTGGAAACGCGGGTCCACGGCACGTTCCTGTCCGTCGTCGGGGTGTGCGTACTTGCCCTCCGCATTCGCCTGCCACAGCTCGAGCAAGGCATCGGTCACGGGTGCGCCGTCGCCGTCGAGGACCCGGCCCGCGATCATGACCCGTCGCCCCGGAACATCGGCCGGTGCGAGGTCCGTGCGCAGCAGTGCGTCGAGACCGATCGCGAAGTAGGGGCCGACCGTCTGGCTCGCAGTGGCGGGCAGATGCATCTCAGGCGGACGCCGGCGTGGCATCGCGACCGCGCAGCACGATGTCGAAGCGATAGCCGAGGGCGAACTCGGGCTCGGTGGTCTCCCAGTCGAAGGTCGACACGAGTCGATCACGCGCCATGGGGTCCGCGGTGCTGTTGAAGATCGGATCGGCGGGCAGCAGCGGATCGCCGGGAAAATACATCTGGGTCACGAGCCGCGTGAGGAACGCGCGCCCGAACAGCGAGAAGTGGATGTGCGCCGGTCGCCATGCGTTGTAGTGGTTGCGCCACGGATACGCACCCGGCTTGATCGTGACGAAGCGGTAACGACCTTCCGCGTCCGTCAGCATGCGTCCGCAGCCCGAGAAGTTCGGATCGATCGGCGCATCGTGGCGGTCGTTCACGTGCAGGTAGCGGCCTGCTGCATTGCACTGCCAGACCTCGACGAGCGTGTGCGGCACCGGCTGGCCGTCCTCGTCGAGCACGCGACCCGACACCACGATGCGCTCGCCGAGCGGCTCCCCCGCGTGCTGCTTCGTGAGGTCGTCCTGGGGGCCGGCGCCCACAGCGTCGTGACCGAAGATCGGCCCCGTCACCTCCGATAGCGTCTGCGGCATGCGCACGAGCGGCCGCGTGGGCGAGCGCTTCGCGGTGGAGGTGTACGTAGGATGCAGATACTCGGGCTGCGTGCCCGGCAGGGCGCGCCAGTACGGGCGAACCGGATGCATGACGAACTCCCCCCGATGGCGGTCGGCGTGCGGTCTACCGATGGATGTTCTGCGCGGCCCCGGTGTTTGCCGTGGACTGACCCTGGCGGCTTGCATCGATTCCTGCGCGACCTCTCCGGTCGTGTCGGCGCTTCATCGCCGTGCAGGAACCCATGTGCCACTCGACGATGCGGGTGTCCTGGCAAGGTAAGTCCAAGGTTGCAGCGGCGTCAAGGTGCGGTGCCCGGGAGAGCACCGCTGCACGGGCGCTACTCCCGGGTTACCGACATGACGACGCTGTCGCGCGATGGTTCCCGCCAGAGATTCGTGGGCGTTGCGCGGACCGCGCCGGACCAGCCTCTGTTGGATTGCAACCGGTCCCATCGCGCCGATCCGCCCTCAGCGTCCGTCCCTCGGGTCTGCCCTCAGTCCGCCCGCACCCGCTCCCCGTGACGGAACATCGCCAGCTCGCCGGGCGCGAGCGCCGTCCATGCCTCGTTGTCCGTGAGCGGCAACGTGGCGATCACCGCGACGCGGTCGTCGGGGGTCGTGACCGTGCTGAAGTCCACCGCCACATCCTCGTCGACCAGGTGCGCAGTGGTGAACGGGGCCCGGCGCTCCACGTACGCGAGCTGGGTCGATGCCCGGGCGAAAAGGCAGTCCCCGTTCGAGAGCAGGAAGTTGAACGTCCCGTGGGTGGCCACGCCGTCGGCCCACGTTCGGATCACCGGCAGCAGGTCGTCGCTGTCCGGGGTGTGGTCGCCGAAGTGCGCGCGCAACGTCTCGATCAGATGGCAGAACGCCAGCTCGCTGTCGGTCGCACCCACCGGCCGGCACTGGCCCGCGAGGACGGGATCGTAGTTGTCGAGTGTGCCGTTGTGCGCGAAGAGCCAGTAGCGCCCCCACAGTTCGCGCATGAACGGGTGCGTGTTCTCCAGCCCGACCGGGCCACGGGTGGCCTTGCGGATATGGGCGATGACGTTCATCGACCGGATCGGGTAGTCCCGCACCAGTTGCGCCACGGGGGACTGCGCCGCGGGTTCCGGGTCGAGGAAGACGCGGCAGCCGCGGCCCTCGAAGAACGCGATGCCCCAGCCGTCGCCATGATGGTCGGTGCGGCCACCGCGTTGCTGGAAACCGGCGAACGAGAAACAGATGTCCGTGGGGACGTTACAGTTCATGCCGAGAAGCTGGCACATGGCGGACGGGCACCGGTGGACGGGATCACGATTATCGATGATGGCCGCGGGCACGGGGGCGCCGTCTGGTATCCCGTCTGGTACCCCGTCGCACGGTGGGTTAGCCTCACCGGCTTGCCGCGCCCCCAATGCACACGAGAGGAGAGAAACGCCATGAAGATCGCGAACAGCGTCACCGAGCTGATCGGCCATACCCCGCTGGTCCGCCTGAACCGCGTCACCGAGGGCTGCGCCGCACAGGTGGTGGCGAAGCTGGAGTTCATGAACCCGGCCCACAGCGTGAAGGATCGCATCGGCGTCTCGATGATCGATGCCGCCGAGCAGGCCGGCCTCATCAAGCCCGACACCATCATTCTCGAACCGACGAGCGGCAACACCGGCATCGCGCTCGCCTTCGTCTGCGCAGCCCGGGGCTACAAGCTCGCCATCGTGATGCCGGAAACGATGAGCCGCGAGCGCCGCGCGCTGCTCCGCGCCTACGGCGCCGAGCTGATCCTGACGCCCGGCCCGGACGGCATGGGAGGCGCGATCCGGAAGGCCGAGGAAATGGCTGCTGCCGATCCGCGCTACCTCATCCCCCAGCAGTTCGCGAACCCCGCCAACCCCGAGATCCACCGCCGCACCACGGCCGAGGAGATCTGGGCCGACACCGACGGCCAGGTCGACTTCCTCGTCGCGGGCATCGGTACGGGCGGCACGATCACCGGCGTGGGCCAGGTCCTGAAGGCGCGCAGGCCGTCGTTCCGTTGCATCGCGGTGGAGCCCGAGGCCTCCCCCGTGCTCTCAGGCGGGCAGAAGGGCCCGCACCCGCTGCAGGGGATCGGTGCCGGGTTCGTGCCGGCGATCCTCGACACGACGGTCTACGACGAGGTGGTGCGCGTCGGCAACGACGACGCCTTCGCGATGGCGCGGCGCATGGCGAAGGAGGAGGGGCTGCTCGTCGGGATCTCGTCGGGCGCAGCCACCGCCGCCGCGATCACCGTGGCGAAGCGCCCGGAGAACGCGGGCAAGCTGATCGTGGTGATCATCCCGTCGTTCGGTGAGCGCTACATCAGCACGAAGTTGTTCGAGGGTCTGCTCGACTGAGCACCGACCCGGGTCCGGGGCAGGGGCCCCGCCCGGTCGGTGTCAGTGCAGCCACCGCGGGCTGCCCTCCTGGGCGCCTGTGGTGTCCGCCACCGTGGCGGCACCCTCCGCCAGGCTCTGGCGCGGGAGCTGGAACGTGAACACCGCACCGCCGTCAGGATGATTCGTCGCCCGGATGTCGGCGCCATGCAGACGGATGATCTGTCGACAGATCGCGAGGCCGAGGCCCTTGCCGCCAGCGCCGGTTTGCGTGCGACTGCTCTGCACGAATTTCTCGAAGATCGATTCGAACTCGTCCTCGGGAATGCCGGGGCCCTGATCCCGCACCGCGATCTCGAGTGCCGGCATCGGACCCGCGTGTTCGCCGTCGATGATCGGGAGGATGGTCGTGGCGTGGACGGTCACCACGATGTCGCGACCCTCCGGCGCGAACTTCGACGCATTGGTCAGCAGGTGATAGAGCACGAGGGCGATGTGATCGCGGTCGCACCAGACTTCGAGCTCACGGGTCTCGAAGCGCCTCACCACCGACTGTCCGCGGGCGTGCAGCGTGTCGCGTACCTCCCAGATCGCGGCATCGAGCACGCCGCCGAGATCGTGGGATGCCTGCACGTGCGCCGTGTGATCGGTGCCCAGGCGCGAGAGCGTGAGCAGATCGTCGACCATGCTGCGCAGCGACTCGGCGCTCGCGACGATCCGGTCGAGGTAGAGCGCCAGTTTCTGACCGTCGATCGCGTCGCCCCGCAGACGGTCGGCGCCGAGCCGGGCGAACGACAGTATCGAGTGCAGCGGCGTGCGCAGCTCGTGCGAAACGTTCGACAGGAACTCGGTCTTGCCGCGGTCGGCGCGCTCCGCACGCTCTTTCGCGTCCCGCAGATGCCGGGTGCGGTCCTCGACGAGTTGCTGGAGATGATCCCGATGGGCGAGCAGCTCGGCCTCGGCTGCGGCGCGCTTCTCGTCGGCCCGCGCCTTCTGCATGCCCAGCGAAAGCGCCTGGGCGACGTCGGTCACCATCTCGACCTCGCCCTCCGTCCACTGACGGGGTGTTGCAGCGGCAAGCGTCAGGGCCCCGTAGGCCTTGCCGTCACGCGCGAGCGGCGCGCACACGAACGCGGCAACGTGCAGTTCCGAGACGATCCCCGAGATCGGTGAAAGCCGCGCATCGGTACGCGAATCGGCGATCACGAGCGTCTCACCATAGCGCCGCATCCAGTCGGTAGGGGGCTTGGTCAGGAACCCGGTCACGGAGCCCAGGGCATCGGTGCCCGACACCGAGTGGACGATCCGGAAGGAGTCCGGCCCGTCGCGCAGATAGCAACTCACGCGGACATCCACGACGCAGGCTGCGACGGCCTCGACGGCTTGTCGGGCCGCTTCGTGCGGGTGCATCCCGGACAGGAACGCGGTGGCGAGCGAATTCACGATGCGCAGCGTCCTGCCGCAGGATCCTTCTCGCTCTATTGGCTCTGCCGGTCCCCCTCGTTCGTCTGCTCCGGGTGCTCCATCGGGTTGCGGGGTCGCAGGACTTGCGATCTCGGTCTCGTTCAGGTCTGCCATGGTGGCGAAGCTCTCCGGCCACGGATGCGTCATGGGCGCTGGTGTGTCGGCGCGGTTGGGGTCGTCCGATCCCGTTGGGGCAGGGAGCGTGGCGGACCGTCGGGGTTTCCGGAAAGCGGCGGTGTCGGAAGGACGCGTGGCCAATCCCCGGGCTTTCCTAAGTTAGCAGAAGTGCAGTGGCATGGCATGCCCGCCGCGAACGCGTAACCCATTTGTAAGGAGTGAGCCGATATCGTCGGCCGCGTCATCGTCCGGTGACACAAAGACCAACAGGGAGGCATTCGATCATGTCCGGATTCGGCAAGGCTGGAGCAGCGCGCTGTATTGCGAGGCTGGCGCTCGTCGCTGGGGTGGCAGCGATCCCCATGGCGCAGGCACAGGAGGTCAAACCCGTGGGCGAGTTCGGCTGGTTCGGCGTCGGCAAGGCCTACGAGCTGGAGAAGGGGCACTACTACTGGGTGGGCGAGTTCAGTGGGACGTTCTTCAACGACAAGGGCGATGGCAGCCACTTCCACCTCGCTGGCTTGAAGTGCCCTGCGTTCAACGACCTCAACTTCGCGACCGGCACCGGAAGATCGGGCGGCTACTGCATCATTGCCGACGCCGATGGTGATCAGGCCTACGTAACCTGGCAGCTCTCGGGGGCACCCAAGCGCTCCACCGGGTCGTTCACCTTCACCGGCGGCACGGGCAAATACAAGGACATCCGTGGTACGAGCCCCTTCACGGGCGTCACGCAGATCAACTGGGCTGACGGCACCGCGTCAGGCTACGCGACCTGGAATCGCTGACGGACGCGCGGGCACCGTTGGGGCCCGCGTCCGAGCCCCGCCGGTGCGCACGATATCGGGTCAACGGCGGGCGCTCGTTTCCTGGCCGTCGTTCGCCACGGCCGCGCGGTAGTTGGCGAGGGCGCGCTGGTACTCGTTGAAAGCGTCGATCTCGCCCAGCCGGGCATCGAAGGTCGCCTGCTCGCGGATCTGCAGCGCGAAGAGGTCGGTGGCGCCCTGGCTGAAACGTAGGCGTTCCGCCTGCTCCAGCGTCTCCGCGAGCACGACGTTGCGTCGCGCCTGGGTGATCTGCGAGACGACCGCCGCGAGCGCCGAGTAGGCGTCCCGGACCTCGTTCTCGATGCGCTCGCGCATGAACTGCTCCTCGGTGCGCAGCCGGAGGATCTGCCCCTCCACCGTTTTCAGCCGGCCGGCGGCTGCGCGGCGTTGAAGTGGCACGTTGAACTCCACGCCCAGTCGCGTCTCGAGCGCTTCGATGTCCGGTTGCCGCCGCTGCATCGGTGACTGTCGTGCCTCGATGCCGACGTCCAGACTCGGCAGCAGTTCGTTCTGCGCAAGATCGCGCTCGATCTTCAATTGTTCGATCGAGATCGCAATGCCGCGCGTCTCGGGACGCCGCGCGACCGCGTCGGCGATGTCGCGCTGGAGGCGCGTGCCGTCGGGATCGACGGTCCCGGGGAACGCCGGCGGAAGACGGTCCCGCGTGGCGATGGACGGCCGGTCCTGGCCGTCGCGCAGGAAGAGCGACAGCTCGATTGCCGTGGCCTCGAAGCGGCGCTGCGCCTGGATCGCTGCGAGCTTCCGGCTGATGACGAGCCGCTCGTTGTCGACGCGGACGATGGGTGCCAGGGCGCCGCGCTTCACCTGTTCCGCGACGGCCGCATCGCGGTCGTTCGCCACGCGCAGCAGTTCCTCCGCTGCCGAGAGCCTCAGGCCGGCGCCGAGCCAGTTGAAGTACGCGATGGTCGCGGTGCGAACGAAATCGAGGCGTTGACGGGCGATGAACGGGTCCGCGGCGGCCTCACCCAAGCGTGCCTGGGCCTGTGCTGCGCGGTCCTTGTCGATGCGTCCATCGCGCAGCAGGTTGATCTTCACGCCCGCGGTGAGCTGACCACCGGCGGGCGTGCGCATCAGGTTGTAGTTCGGCAGGAACCCGCTGCCCAGTCGATAGCCGCCGTAGACCTTCGCACCCCACGACTGGAGGGCCTGTTCGAGGATCACCGAGCCGGTGCGGCCATCGTAGTAGCCGAGCGGCGTCGAGTTCATGCCGGCATTGAGATTCAGATCGAACGCGCCCTCGGTCTGACGCAGCCGCCCGGAGGCGATGTCCTGCTCGATCAGTGCCGCGAGAAGCGGGGGATAGCGCGATACCACCGATGCGAGCACTTCGTCGACGAGCAGCGGTCTTGCCGGTGGCGCCGGCTGTGTCTTCACCGTTTGTGCCCGTACCGCTCCGATGCAGAACCACGCCGCCAGGAGCCATCCCGCGACGCGCACCCATCGTGCGCGAGCCGCCAGGTTCATTCCGGCTCCTTGTCCGCGATGATCGGCGGGAAGGCGTTCAACTGGCGCCACACTTCCTTCCAGAGCGGCAGCTGTTGCAGAAGTACCCAGCCGTCGGCACGCACGCCCTGCCGGAGCCACTGGTTGCTGGGCCAGTTCTGGGTTTTCGTCACATCACCCCGCGTCACGACATCGGGCTTCTGGGCGACCACGATGCGGAACCGGCCAGTGCCGTCATCGGTCGCGTCGACGAACACCACCTCGCCTCCGAACGTGCCCACCGCAACGCTGGGCCAGCCGACGAACTGGATCGCGGGCCAGCCTTCGAAACGCATGCGCACCGGGCTGCCGGGAATGATCTCCCCGTTCGGGCCGGTGCGGCGGGGAGTCACCAGAGGCACGTCGTTGCCCTGCAGCCAGATCTCGGCGAAGCGGTTCGCGGTCTCGGGGATGATCGTCGCGATGGGGGAGCCGGGGCGCAGGAACGTGCCCTCGGTGGCCGTGACCGAGAGCACGATGCCGTCCCGCGGGGCCAGGACTTGCTGCTGGTCGTTCTGCCCGAGGAGTACGTCGGCAGCACTGCGTTCCCTTTCGGCTGCAGCCAGCTCGCCCTCCGCCTGATTGCGGTCCGCGCGGATCCGGGCGCCTGCCGCATCGAACTCGCGTTCGATCTGCGTCAGCGTGGACGTGACAGCGGCCAGGTTGGCGGCGGTCGCGTCGCGTTCCTGGATGGCGAGTTCGAGGTCGCGCTGCGATACAAGGCCACCCTTCGCGAGTATTTCGGTACGCTCGAAGTTGATCCGTGCCGTCTGGGCGGCGATGCGCTCCGCCGCGATCCGCTGTCGGCCCGCCGCCAGCGCCTGGACCTTGGCCGCCTGCTGTTGCTCGAGCTGCGCGGTGAGTGAGGCAAGCCGGTCACGGGCAGCGTCGACCCGATTGATGACGGCATCCCGCTGTGCCCTCACGTTGGCGATGAGGTTGGCGTCGTTGTCCTGGAGTTCGGCGATGAGGGCGCCCTTTGCGACGCGCTGACCTTCGACGACGAGCATGCGCTTCACGCGGCCCGCGACCGGCGCTTCGACGCTGATACGACGATCCAGCGGATCGAAGGCGATCACGCGCCCGGTGCCGCGTACGGACTGCTGCCAGGGCAGCACGACCAGCCCCATGACAACCAGAGCGAAGGCGGCGAGCAGGATGCGCGCGAGCAGGTGAGAGACGCGCGACGAGCCGGCGAGGGCGATGGCGGGCAATTGTCCTGACCACCGGCCGGGCCGGGAGATCGGCCCGGCGGCATGAGCGTGCGGCGTCTTCATCGAGCGTGCTCCCCGGGACGGGACGGTGATGCGCCCGGAGGATGTCCCCCACCCTCGAGCATCGAATGGCGCTCGCAGAGTTCGGCGACAGCGGGGTCACGGGTGGCCACGAGTACGGTCCACGACTGACGCGGATCCCGCAGCACGGAAAAGAGCTCGCGCAGCGTGGTTGGATCGGAGCCGTCGAGGATGTCGTCCAGCAGGAGCAGGCGGGGTGAAAGCACGAGGGCCCGCGCGAGGAGCAGGCGCAGGCGCTGCCGGCTCGACAGCGGCAGACCGCCCGGGAGCAACCGCGCCTCGAGTCCGTCGGGCAGCCCGAGCAGGTCGTCGAGCAGCCCCACGCGGTCGAGGGCATCGGTGATCGCGTCGAGTCCGATGTCGTCGCGACCCAACCGGATGTTCTCGGTGATCGTGCCCGTGACGATGTCGTCGCTCCGGATCAGCGCGACCTGCGATCGCAGCCGGGCGAGATCCCAGCTGCGCAGATCGAGGCCGTCGAGACGGATGAATCCCGCGTCGGGCACCGACATGCCGAACAGGAGGTCGAGCGTCGTGCTCGATCCGCGTCCCGAGCCACCCCATAGCGCCACGCATTCGCCTGCGCGCAGGTCGAGGTGCAGGCCGGAGAGCACGGTGGTGCCGCTGGCGTACGAGAACGAGACGTCCTGACACTCGACACGCATGCCCCCAGTTGCCAGGACCGCGGCCTCCCCGTGCGTACGCTCGGTCTCGAGGTCCGTCATGTGGCCGATCTTGTCGATGGCGGCGAGGCCCCGATACCAGCTGTCGAAGATGAGGCCGAGCTTGGAGATCGAGTAGACGATGCTGGCGACGATCAGCTCGCTCGCCACGAGCTGACCGAGCGTGAGCTGTTGCTGCAACACGAGCCAGCCGCCGACCATGAGTAGCGTCGAAGTTGCGATCAGCTCGAGGACCAGCAGCGACCAGATCTGACGGAGCAGCACGCGGAAGTAGGTCTTGCGGGCATCGAGGTAGCGCCGCGCAAGCTCGTCGGACCGCTGCTGCGCGAGGGCGAATCCGCCGGGGCCCTTGAAGAGGGTCGGGCTACCGGCCAGTTCCTCCAGCCAGCTCAACGTCTCGTACTTGAGACGAGACTCGCGGATGGACGCGTCGACCGCCCCGCGGCCGCTCAGCACCGCAAGCGCGATGCCGATCCAGAGCAGGAGAGAGAATCCGAAGAGCGTCGGATGGTAGAGCCCGAGGACGGCGGTGCCGATCACCACGCCGAGCACCACCGGAATCCCGTTCATCAGGATGCGTTCGGTCGTGCGCTGGATCGTGACGATGTCGAGGAAGCGGTTGACGAGCTCGGGACCGCTCTGGCCTTCGAGGGCGGCGGCGGAGACCCGTGGCAGCCGATAGGTGAGGTCTGCCACGAGGCGCACGAACAACCGGCGCTTGATGACCTCGGCCGTGTAGATCTGCAGGCCGCGGATCAGCGCCGAGAGGCCAAGGGCGGCGACCAGCGCGATGCCGATGAAGAGCAATGCCTGGATGAAGGGGGCGGACTGATTCCCGAAGGAGAGGTTGCTCACGAACGCGCTCACCGCGAGCGGCAGGGCCAGGTAGAGCACGCCGGTCACGATGCTGAAGCTCGCGATGGCGAACACCTCACGCGATTCGGGGCGCAACACGGCGAGAAAGCGGCGCACGGGGCTGAGCGTCGAGGCGTGGTGGTGCCCGTGGGACCCGCTGTGATGGCCGTGGCCGCCACCGTGACCGGCGGCACCCGGCTCGGTGGGCGTGAAGGGCGGCGCGTACAGGATGCCGAATTCGGCGACGTCGAGGACACTGCGCAGGCCCAAGCGCTTGGCGAGCGCCTTCCGGCTGATCGTCTTCAATTCGAGCGGCGCTTCTGCCGTCGAGATGCGCGCGCGAAGGGCGCCGAACTTCCGAATCACGATCCAGCGCCGTTCGCCCGGACTCCATGCCACGAGGGGTCGCAGGCCGTCGGCACTCCAGACGGCGTCGGCAACGCTCATCCGGGCCGGAGACAAACGCAAGCCGAGGATGCCGGCAGCCGTTTCCAACTGGGCCATCGGTTCGGACTGTTCCTTCAACGCGAGTACCGCAGCCCGGCGCGCCGCCACATCGCCACACGGAATACCTGCGAGATCGGCGAGGTGCGTGAGTGTGCGCTCCCAGGCCTCCACCGACAGGGAGTCCTCGGCGTCCGTTGTGGCGACGGACAGCGGGGTCGGGTCACGCTCCCCGCGCAGTGCGGTCATCGAGCGGTCCATGGAGGACTCGGGCGAACCGGTGTCGGCAACGGCGGAGTGACCATGTGAGATCTAAGCACGTGGCACTGGGACACGTCGTGTTGAGCCATGGGGAACAAATGCCTGGAGAACGATGATCGGTGAAACGGCGGCATGCTGAACGGAAACATGCTGTACAGAAATGTGCTGGGCCAAAAGAAACGTCGGCGACGAGGATTTCGATCGCGCCAGCTAGAGTCAGCTTTCGATGCGGCAAGTTCCACGGAATCGCCGATGTTCTTGACGTCAAGGATCGGCCGAACCTGCCGTCTCTTTAGATTATGTCTGAGGGGCTCCGATGGTTCTACCATGAGCCGGCCCGCCGAAAGTCGAGAGGCCGCGGCACTGCGGGTGCACGCGGCCTCGGAGGTGAGGAGATCCGGCACGGCCGGCAACGTCCCCGGGGATCGCGGATCAGCTGTCGCCGGTGAAGATGGCCTTCTTCACGACAGCGTGGACGCCCCAGTTGCCGTCCACCACCTGCGTCACGCCGAAGTCCACCGCGACGGACATGAGCGAGATCGCCTCGTCCTCGGTGAGCCCCTGGGTGGTCATCAGGAACCCGCGCATCTTCCGGAAGGCATCCTTCAGGGCGAGGTCGACGGACGACTTCCCGTAGATCTCCGACTGCGCCTTCTCGCCGAGGTCCGCGAGGTAGTTCGGGAAGCTGAAGCCGTGCAGCACGTACTCGGTCTGGGTCTCGAGGAGCGGGTAGTCGAGGTTCTCCATCGACGTGCCGACGAGGTCCGCCTTCTTGTGCAGGATGAGCTGGAAGGTGCCGGTCAGCGAGCACTCGATGGCCGTGCCGCACAGCTCGGAGTCCCCCTGGGACGCGTGCGGGTCACCCACGGAGAAGAGTGCACCGTCCACCGCCACCGGGTAGTACATCGTCGCGCCCTTGCCGATGCGCCAGTTGTCGATGTTGCCGCCGGTGTAGGAGGGCGGGATCGAGTCGACCATGTCGGCTTCCTTCGGTGCGAGGCCCATCACGCCGAAGTGTGGGCGGATCGGTACGCGCACGTTCTTCAGCACGCCCCAGTTCTCCTGGATGGTCTTGTGGTCCACCGGCACGCCGGGATAGTCGATGATGTTGTGCACGACGCCGTACGGATCGGTCTGGGGCGTCCAGCGGAAGTTGTAGAGGGCACGGGCCCAGTCGCGCTCGCCGGTGGCATCCACCTCGTAGATCGTGATGACTTCGCGCTTCTTCGGTTCCTCGATGAGGTCGTTGAAGTGGAAGCCCCACCACGCAGCGGCGTTGCTGCCATAGCTCTTGCCCTTGAACTGCGCGCTCGGCCTCGGCCGGACGTCGAGGATGCGCACCTCCAGCACATCGCCTTCCTCCGCGCCCGCAACGGCCACGGGCCCCGTGCAGATGTGCACGCCCAGGCCTTCACCGGCGCCGCGGCCGAAGAGCGAGGCGTCCATGGGGCCAGCACCCCGGCGGTCGACGCCCTTCCGGTTCTTGTCCCAGAAGTAGACGCTCTCAGCGCCCGGGTCGCCCTTGATCATCCGCTCGGCATCATCGTTGGCGTGGTGAGTGAGCGTCTCGATCGTGACGAAGTCGCCCGACTGGATCTCGACCGCCGGCTTCAACGACTTGCTGAAGTAGCCCCAGTGCACGGTGTCCGCGGTGGCCGGCACGTGGAAGTGGGAGAACGTGCTGCGTTCCACGCCGGTCTGCGCGTGAGCGAGGGAGGCCGCCCCGATGCCGCCGAGGGCGGTCGCGGCGCCGCTCGCGAGCGCCCCCTTGAAGAATCCGCGCCGGGCCTTGCTGGCGGGTTCGCGCAATTCCTCGGGCTTCTCGAGCTTCGGGAGGTCGTGCTGATGGTGGGGGTCGTTGCAGCAGTGCTGATGGCTGTCCATGGAGTCCTCTTTCAGGAGTTCGGAATGAAGGCGCGGATACGCGCGCTCCGAACGGCCGCATTGCAAGTCGGGGACCCGGGCCGTGCACTGTCATGGGGGCGGATTCACGCCATTGGAATCAGAGGCATGGCGGCGGGCGCACCGCAACGGAACGCGTCCCTGGGGCCACGCCCGCACCATCGCCGGGCTGCGCATTCCGGGGGTGCGGATTTCTGGTGCGGGATCTCAAGGCACGAGGATCGATGGATCCAGATGACGTGCCGTGACCGCATCTTCGGGCCTGAGCCCCGGCGTGATCGAGGCCGCATTGGGGATGCCTGCTGCGAGCCGTGTCGCATCGAACGCGCCCAGCGTCGTGCCGACAAGCGATGGCGGCGCGAGCAGCGGTCGGACCGCGCGCCACTTCGCGGCCTCGCGGCTGGCGTCGAGGAACGGGTTCGCGAGCAGCAGCGCTTCGAGACAAGGCGCCGCATCGACGGCGCAGGCCGCCGTCGTCCGCTGCACGATCGGCACGAAGCGCGCGAGTCCCGGCGTCTCCGCGCCCGCTCGCGCCACGAGGACGTTGCCATAGGGATCGACGCCGAGATCCCGCCAGCGCAGCACGCGCAAACGATCGCCGAACGCGGCTTCGAACTCCGCGTGGTGGTGATAGAAGGTGTTGGCCGCGACGTCTGCATCGCCCTTCGCAAGGGCTTCGACCTTCGCGTTGTTCGGCAGGTCGACCCACGTCACCGCGGCCGGGTCGACGCCATGCAGCTTGGCGAGGCGCGGCCAGAGGCGACGCGCGAGTTCCTTCGGGTCCGCGGCGATGCGTCGTCCGGCAAGATCGGCCACGCCCACCAGCGGTCGGCCGTCCACGCTGTAGAACGCGAGCGGCGACGCTGCCATCAGCGCCATCACGGCGACCACGTCCGCAGACTTCGCGCGCGCCGCGATCACCGCGCCGAGATCCGCGATCGCCACCTCGCACTCGCCGCGGACGAGTTTCTCGATCGCGTCGCCGGAGCCGCCGCCAGGGATGAGTTCCACCGCGAGGTCTGCCGCCGCGAAGGTCCCCTGCTGGCGAGCTGCGTAGAAGGCGGCGTGATCCGCACCGGGCGCCCAGTTGAGGCAGACGCGCATGCCATCGGCCGCCTGGGTCGCGGACGCGATGAGCAGAAGGAGGGCAGGGATCAGGGCTTGCGCGCGCATGGACGGGATGTGAGGACTCGGGCGGGGATGCATTGTGTCTCGTCCCGTCGAAGGTGCCGAGCGCCAACGCCAGGGGGTGTGGTGCCGAGTGTCGGGATCGCTGACACACACCTCAGCCGTCCCGGCGCTCAGCGCTGCAAATCCTTGATTGGCTGACGATCGTCGAGAGACCACTCCGTGGCGTGGGATTTGCACCTCGGACCGGACACTGCCTGCGGTCGCCTGCCGCACCCCCTGACGCCATCACCCGGAGACATCGACGATGTTCCACTGCCTGCCGCCCCTGCGCGCCACCCTCCTTGCCGCCACCCTTCTCGTTGCGGCGAGCGCTCAGGCTGCCGTCCCCTTCAGCGCCATCACGCCGTCCACCACCATCCCCTCGTGCGAGGTCGGCACCTGCGGCAAGCTCGTCTGGTCCGTGGCGGAGATCGCCGACGGCATCATCGCGGACGGTGCGCCGTTCAACGGATTCGCCGGCCTCACCGGCCGTCTCGGCACGATCCGGCTGGACCTCGACGGCGAGTACGACATCGACACGTTCAACCTCTGGAACGACATCAACATCGTGAACGAGGGCGTGCGCAGTTTCCGGCTCGATTTCTTCGACACGGACGGCGATGCGCTCGGCAGCACGGGCCCCCTCGCCGCAGTCTCGAAGTTCCTTCCCAACACCTACGAGTTCGCAGCCTTCGAGCGCGTGAGTCGCGTCGACATGGTGATCCTCGCGGTCTCCGGTCGCGTCGAGATTCGCGAGGTCGGCTTCGACGGTGCGGTGTCCGCGCCGATCCCGGAACCCGGGACCACCGCCCTCATGCTCCTTGGCCTCGCCGGGGTGGCCGCCGTCGCACGCCGCCGCAAGGATTAACGCATCCCCGGGTGGCGGTGCATCATCCCGCTTTCCCCGAAGCAGGAGGTGCCCCGTGCCCAAGGTCATCGTCGAGGTCGTCCACGAGCGCCGCACACCCGGGATCGAGGCATCCGACGGAGCGTCGCCATGATCGCCGTCATCTTCGAGGTCGTCCCGCGGCCGGACTGCAAGGACGCCTACTTCGGTGCGGCCGCGGCACTGAAGCAGCATCTCGATGGAATCGACGGCTTCCTCTCGATCGAACGCTTCGAGAGCGTGACGCGCCCCGGCCGGTTCCTGTCGCTATCGTTCTGGCGCGACGAGGAGGCGGTGAAGCGGTGGCGCAACGTTCCCGAGCACCGGCTGATGCAGCAGATGGGGCGCGAGAAGCTCTTCGCGGACTATCGCCTGCGGGTCGCAGGTGTGATCCGCGACTACGGGATGCTCGACCGTACCGAGGTGCCGGACGACTCCAAGCCGATCCACGGCTGAGTTGGTCCGGGGCGCCGTCGCACGGGCTCGCTACGGCCGCCCGAGCATGAGGTACAGCGCATCCTGCCCCGTGCCCGCGTGGCCCCACGCGAGATACATCGGGCCGAGCGCGGTGTCCGCCGCCAGGAAGAGGGACCCTGCGAACCGCAACCCGCGGCCGTCGCGATCGCCCGCGATCTGCGAGAACACGTTGCCCGCTTCGACCGATGCGCCCCAGAAGAGTCCGTCCGCCAGCGCCGGAATCCGGTCGAGCCGGTGGTAGTAGACCGCGCGCCCGACCACGAACGACTCTCCGACCAGGCTCCCGATCGGATAGCCCGACAGGTTGAAGAGCCCGCCCAGCGAGTAGATGTCGTAGAACGGAAGCTCGCCCGAGAACGCCTTCCCGCCCCGGATGCCGAGCAGCACGCTGTCGGCGCGGCGACCGAGCGCGTGGCTCGCATCGAAATCGGCGCGGACGTACTCGGTGGTCGCGCCGAGTGCCTCGATCGAACGGACGACGGTTCCCGCGACGCGGCTGCCCTGCGACGGGAAGTTGATGTTGTCGAACTGGTCGTAGAGCGCGCGCACGTTGATGTTCGCCACGTTCGCCTCGACCGGCTGGAAAATCGGAATGGCCACCGACGGCGTCGCGGAGGCTCTGCCGCGATACACCCCGAGCCGCACTTCGCCCCACTTCTCGAAGTTCGCGCCGACGTCGAACCCGGCGCCTGTCTGGCGGACCTGGTACTGGGCGATGCGATTGCTGCCCAGGTAGATGTCGAGCACGCGCTCGGAGGCCTCCAGGCGCGGCGCCACGAAGAGCCATCCGCGGAGGTCGAGCGGCTGGTAGAGCTCCGAGGTGAGCGACGGGTTGAAGCCCACCTGGACCCGGTTGCGCCATTCGCCACCGAGGGCGTTGAGCCACGTGCGGTTGTAGAAGAGCTGGAGGCTGAACCTCCCGCTGCCTTCGGAATCGGTCGACAGCACGAGACCCATGCGCAGGTAGTCTGGGCCCCGGGGCGGCTCGCGGGTTTCGACCATCAGGGTCCGGATCCCGTCGCGGTCGGCGAAGAAGTAGTCGATCCGTTCGAGATCGCCGCGACCGTAGAGGCGGGCGACGTTCCCGTCGAGTTCCTCGTCGCCGGGAATGCGGCCGTCCAGCATCCGGATCGCGGCTTCGACAGCGGCCGGGTTCACGTTCTTCAGCCGACTGTTGTCGACGATCATCCGCTGCGCCGGTGCGGGGGTGTGCAGGCGTCCGGTCTGCGCGAGCCGGAACGATTCGTAAGCTTCGGGCGCGAGCGAGAGACGCGACAGCGCTGCCATCTGGTGGCGTGCCGCAGCCTCGCCCCTCGGGACGATCTGCTGCACCTGGTTGAACGACACGGCGGTGAAACCCGCGAGGTCGGGTTCGAGCAGCACGTCGCGCGGCGTGATCTCGGTCAGCGACCGGCGCACGTTCTGCATGGTGAGGATGTGGATCATCTGCACCGAGACGCCGAGCACGCTGCCCAGTTCGTCGCGCTTCAGCAGCGGACTGCCGAGATTCACCACGATCACGATCTCCGCGCCCATGGCCCTGACGACGTCGACGGGCACGTTCCGCACGAGACCGCCATCGAGCAGGACGCGGCCGTCGATCTCCTCCGGAGAGATGATGCCCGGCACGGACATGCTCGCACGCATGGCACGCGCGAGATCGCCCTTCGAGAGCACCACCATCTCACCCGTCTCGATGTCGGTCGCGACGGCGCGGAACGGAATCGGCAGCCGGTCGAAGTCGCCACCGGGCGGTTCCTGCACGAACGAGCGCAGGGTCGCGAGCAACTGCTGACCCGCGATGGCGCCCCTCGGCAGGAACGGCAGACCGCGGCTCACGCCGAACTCGAGCCCCCACAGACCCGCGGCATCGAGCTGCTTTCGGAGCACCGACTGTTCCGATCGCGGCGGGGCGTCCCGGAACACGCGCTCCCAGTCGATCTCGCGCAGCCGGCGCTCCATCTCGTCGGGCGTCATCCCGCTCGCGTAGGCGGCGCCGACGATGGATCCCATGCTGGTGCCGGCGATGTAGTCGACCGGGATCCGCATCTCCTCGAGCACCCGCAACACGCCGACGTGCGCGAGGCCGAGCGCGCCGCCGCCGGACAGCACGAGGCCGATCTTCGGTCGCCGGGGAGTCTCGTCCGCCCCCGCGCCGCCGCACCAGGAAACCCATGCGAGCAGGGCGATCGCGACGAGCGCCCGGCCGTTTCTCCGGTTGTGCGCGGTCCTACCTGCCATGGGCGCCGTGCCCTTGAGCGCCCCCGTCATGGCCGGACCCGCGGTGGTCGTCCGCCGGGTCGAGTCCGAACACCTGTAGGTCGCGTACGAGATCGCCCCATTGGGTCATCGTGAGGCGGGCGGCGATTCGGGGCACGCCAGCCGCGTCGGGCCGGACGACGAACGCCTCGCCTTCCTCCGGGATCTCGCCGAGCGCGCCCTGGGCGTTGAAGATGTGCGCCACCACGACGACGTTGGTCCCGCGGGGTGCGCCCTTCGCGAGGATGGCCGACAACGCGGTGCCGGCTTCGCGCATCCCCTGGCCCTGTGCCGGGGAGGGTGCGAGCGCCGCGACGGCGTCGGCGCGGCCGAAGGCGAGCCGGGCGGTGTCCATGCAACGGCAGTACGGGCTGCTCCAGACGTCGGCCACGGGGATCCCCAACAAGCGCACGGCGTCGCCCATCTCCCGACTGGCCTCGCGCCCCATCGGCGAGAGATTGCGCTGCCAGCTGCAGTCGGCGAAGTCGCCGCCCCTGGCGTCCTTCGCGAGCATGTCGGTCTTGGCATGGCGCACCACCAGCACGTTGCCGCCCTCGCGGAGGAGGCGCAGCGCCAACACGGCGCCCGGCTTCGAATGCCAGTGGGCATGGGATCGGCGGTGGGGCGCGTCCTGCTGCGCCTGGAGCGGTATCGCGGCGAGCGTCGTAGCGAGCGCAACCGTGGCGAGCAGACCGTTCAGGAGATGCCGTCGCATGGTTCTTCTTCCTTCCCGGATCAGGAGGTGGGGCGGTGACCGCCGTGCAGATCCATCTTCGTGGTCACGGCGTCGAGCAGAACTTCGGGCGCTTCCGCATCGAGGAACGTCTCGCGGTCGAGCACGCGCGCGAGGCGCTTCTCGTCGAGCGCCCCGCACCACTTCGCGACGACCAGCGTCGCGACGCTGTTGCCGACGAAGTTCGTGAGCGCGCGCGCCTCCGACATGAAGCGGTCGATGCCGAGGATCAGGGCGAGGCCCGCGACGGGGATCGACCCGGTCGCCGAGAGCGTGGCGGCCAGCACGATGAAGCCGCTGCCCGTGACGCCCGCCGCGCCCTTCGACGTGAGAAGCAGGATCCCGAGCAGTGCGAGCTGGTCCCCGAAGGTCATCGGCGTGTCGGTGGCCTGCGCAATGAACACGGCGGCCATCGTGAGATAGATCGACGTGCCGTCGAGATTGAACGAGTACCCGGTGGGGATCACGAGTCCCACCACCGATTTCTCGGCGCCCGCGTTCTCCATCTTCGCCATGAGGCGGGGCAGCGCGGATTCCGATGACGACGTGCCGAGCACGAGGAACAGTTCCTCGCGGATGTAACGGATGAGCTTCCACAGCGCGAAGCGGTGCATCCGCGCGACGACGCCGAGCACCACGAACACGAACAGGAAGCAGGTCACGTAGAACACGCCCATCAGCTTGGCGAGCTGCGCCAGCGAGCCGAGGCCGTGCTTGCCGATCGTGAACGCCATCGCACCGAAGGCGCCGATGGGGGCCACTTTCATGATGATGCCGACGATGCCGAACAGCACGTGCGACAGCCGCTCCACGAGATCGAACACCGGCCGGCCCTTGGGCCCGTAGGCGTGCAGCGCGAAGCCGAACAGCACCGAGAAGAAGAGGACCTGCAGCATCTCCCCCTTCGCGAAGGCATCGACGGCGCTGCCGGGGATGATGTTCAGCAGGAAGTCGGTGGTGCTCTGCATCTTGCCCGGCGCGGCGTATTGCGAGAGTGCTTGCGTGTCGAGCGTCGCCGGGTCGACGTGCATCCCGACGCCGGGCTGGAGCACGTTCACGACCACGAGACCGACGAGGAGGGCGATGGTGCTGAGGATCTCGAAGTAGAGCAGCGCGTAGGCGCCGGTGCGCCCGACCTTCTTCATGTCCTCCATGCCCGCGATGCCGGTCACGACGGTGCAGAAGATGATGGGCGCGATGATCATCTTCACCAGTTTGATGAAGGCATCGCCGAGCGGCTTCATCGCCGCGCCGGTGTCGGGCTGGAGGTGACCGAGCAGCACGCCCAGGGCAATGGCCACCAGCACCTGGAAGTACAGGCTTCGCCAGAGCGGGCGACGGGGCACCGCGGCCGTCGATGCGCTCATCGATGTCCTGCGTCGACGGCCGCGAGCACCTTCCCGAAGAACGCGTCGGCGTGGTCGGCGTCGATCCAGCGCACCACCACCACCATGCGGCGCTCCGGTTCGATCCAGGTGAACGAGCTGCCCGCACCGATCGCGAAGTAGCTCGATGCCGGGGCGCTCGGGAAGACGCGTCGCTCGTGATTCAGCCAGAGCAGGTAGCCGTAGAAGGGAGCGATCGCGCAGGGGGTGCGCATCCGCTCGACCCAGGCCTTCGAGAGCACCTGCCGGCCGTTCGCGCGGCCATCGTCGAGGAGCATCTGCCCGACGCGCGCCTGGTCGGTGCTGCCGATCGAGATGCCGGCGCCCCAGTGCGTCCCGCCGGGAACGGATTGCATGCGTCTGCCGCCGATCTCGACCCAGGCGTCGTCGTAGCCTTCCCAGCGCCAACCGTCGCTGGCACCGATCGGCACCATCACGGCCTCGCGGAACACTTCGGGGAGCGGGCGTCCGAAGAGATGCAGCAGCGCGAGCGAGAGCTGGTTGATCCGGACGTCGTTGTACTCCCAGAACGTGCCCGGCGCCTGCAGGGGGCGCGGATCGCCCTTGCGGCCCGCGGGTGCCCCACCCTGGAATTGCAGCGTGCGATAGCGATCGACCTGGTCGGGCAGGCCGAAGCACTCACCCTCCCACTCGCTCGTCTGCTGGAGCAGGTGCGCCCAGGTGACCTCCGCGTTGCGGCCCGCGTCGAAGCCGATGCCGCGGACGCGGGTGCCGACGCGCTCGTCCGGATCCGGCAGCAAGCCGCGGTCGTGGGCGACGCCGGCGAGGATCGCGAGATAGGTCTTCGCGACACTGAAGGTGAGATCGGCGCGATCGGGCTCGCCCCACGCGGCGATCGTCCTGCCGTCGACCAGGATGGTTCCGGACACCGGACCGCGATCGTGCACCGGGCCGCGCAACCGGTTCCAGGGCGCAGGGTCGAGGTGGTGGATGCCCCATCGCGGGCCGATCTCACGGCTCCAGGGGGTTTCGTGCTCGACGGCAAAGCGGATGGCGTGTTCCATGGGGCGGCGGCGGCAGTGGCGTGGATCGGAGGGGACGCGGCGCAACCGCACGGTGCGTCCGCGATCGGCCGGAGTATGCCCGCGAAAGAGTGCTCTTGTGCTCCGCGACCGGCGCTACCATCTCCCAGGAAGTCGCCACCTGTCCGGGGTCCCTGGTTCATGTCCTTTCCGAGAGCGTCATTGCAGTTCGTTGCAGCCGGCCTCGCCACGCTGCTGGCGTGCCTGTGCCCGCCGGCGGTCGCCTGTGTGGAAGGCGATCTCCGGGGGGACATCGTGCGGCTGGACAAGGAGGTCGGCGAGACGGCGGCCGGCGGACGCACGTCGATGCAGATCGTGGGTGCCGGTTGGTTCCGCGCCGCGACGATCGTGAAGGATGGCGGCACGACCGGGCAGACGATGGTGACGCTGGAACTCGATGGCGAGCCCATGATCACGACGTCGTTCTCGATGCTCGCGAACCCCTGGTACCAGCTCTCGACGGATTCCATCTCCGCTTCCGTCCGCGTCGATGGGTCGAGGAGCACGATGACCATCTGGTACTCGCCCGAGCTGAAGTTCCGGGCGCTGGCGTCGGTGCGCGTCGAGGTGGAGGAGATCGGTGTCGAGCGCATCGTCGTGCGGGCCATCATGAACAAGCCGGCCCCCCACGAACACATCCCGGGTCAGCCCGGGACCGCGGTCGCGCTGCCGGCCTTCCAGTAGCTGCTACTGCCGGTAGGCCTCCACGCGCGCCGATTTCACGGTGTAGCCGATGTCGATGTCCGACGCGCCGTCCACCAGATAAAGCGCCTGCTTCGTCGTGCCGGCCGACAGCCGACCCGTGACCCACACGGGCATGAAGAGGCCGCTCAGTTCGAAGGCGGTGTCCGTCTTCACATGGACGATCTGGTTGGCGGGCGGTGGGGGCGTATGGATGCAGGCGCCGACCCACGGCACCAGCAGGAACTCGGTGACTTTCCTCCCCGTCACTTCGAGCGGCAGCACGTAGCCTGGCAGGCGCACCAGCACCCCATCCAGCGTCGAGACGAGAAGCCGGGCCTGCGCACGGTTGCGGGCGGTGGTCTGCCGCCGCGTCTCCAGCAACGCCTCGACATCGTGCCCTTCCTGCGCGAGCCGCTGCACGAGCGAACGCTCCTTCGCGTCGTCGTCGGCGGTGAGCGTCTTGTCGCCTTTGGCGCGCCGGTCGCGGATCGCCGCGACGTCCGACAGCCACAGCAGCGGATCCCGCCCGAGTTTCGCGAAAGGATTCTCGGCACTGGCTCCCTTCGGTACGAGGTCCGCCCAGAGGAGGGTCCGCGGATCCTCGGCGCGGGCGAGGGTGGCGAGCAGGGCGCAGAAGACAAGTATCGCGAGGCGCATGTGCCGGATCCGGAGGGGGTTCGTCACCCAAGCATACGGCGGGATCCGATTGGGTGTCGTCCTTGGCGAAACCGCGGGCCGTGCCGGCAGGTGTGACTTTTCGCACACCGGCGCGGTATCCCGCGTCACTGCCCAGGCCTGGCCGGACGGCGACACTTCGATCGGGACGGCGGCACGCGATCCCCGCGGCGCCGTGGCTCCCGAACGCAAAGTGGAGATCACCATGACGCATTCCCCCGCCCTTCCGCGGCCAGGCATCGTACGTCGCGGCCTGCTGACGATCGCGCTCGCCTGCGCGGCCGTGCTGTCCCCGCCCGTCGTCGCCGCGGATAACTTCAGCGCGGCGCCGGCCTTCGACCCGCTCTACCCGAATCCGCCCTTTCTCCAGACCAATGTGGACGAGTACATGGTCATCGTGTGGGAAGCGGACAGGGCCGCGATCGAAGCGTTGCTGCCGCCCGGCATCAAGCCGGCGGCATCGAATACGGTGGGCATGAACCACTATGTGGTCCGCGAGGGCGCCGGTCTCGCGCCATATGAGGCGAGCTACGTCTTCGCCGAGATCGAGGGCATGGACGATCCCGGCGGCGGCAAGGCCCGGTGGTTCCTGTGGGGCCTGTACTCGCCGGACCGAGCCGTGGCGGCGCTGCGGGAGGTGATGGGCTTCGCGCCCCGGCTGGGAACGACCCGCGTCACCGAGTCCGGGAAGAAGATGCGCGGCGCAGGTACGCGGGACGGCAAGGAGATCCTGTCCTCGGAGATCATGAACAAGGGCGAGGCCGCCGCGGCCGCAGGGACGCTGCACTACGGCGTGCTGCGCAACATGCCCACGATGATGGGGAACGCGACGGCCTCGTCGGAACTGGTGATGCATCCGATCTCGTGGACCGGTAGAGTGACCATGGCCGATCCGGTGTCGGTGAAGATCAATCTTCCGGACGCTCATCCACTCAAGAAGCTGGAGCCGAAGAAGCTGCTCTACGGCTACTCGGGCAAGGACGTGAACTTCGTATTCGGGCATACGAAGCTGATCGAGAAGCGCCAGTAATCATTGGTAGTCGTCAGAAGCGCGAAGGGGGCCGCGGAGAACACCCGCGCCCCCGCGGCCTCCGCAGTCTCGAGGTCGCCCATGGATCATCGATGTGTGGAGGAGGTCGCCGGCACGATGGAGACGGTGCGTGGGTGGCTGGAGCGCCAGGGCCTGGGACAGTACGGCCCCGCGTTCGAGAGCAACGACGTGGATCTCGACGTGCTCGAGTCCCTGACCGAGGCGGATCTCGAGACGCTGGGCGTGTCGCTCGGTCACCGCAAGCGGCTGCTGAAGGCCATCGTCGAGCGGGTTGCCGGCCGGTCCGATCCTGGAGGCGCGGCGCCGGCCATCGAGTCCACGACGGCAGACGGGGAGCGTCGGCAGGTCACCGTGCTCTTCTGCGATCTCGTCGATTCGGTCCGGCTATCGCGCGAGCTCGATCTGGAGGAGTTCCGGGCCATCATGGCCGCCTATCACGGTGCGGTCGCGCAGTCGGTGCAGCGGTACGAGGGCTACGTCGCCCAGATCCAGGGCGACGGCGTCGTCGCGTATTTCGGGTATCCGCTCGCCCACGAGTCGGAGGCCGATCGGGCTGTGCGTGCCGGGCTCGCGATCATCGAGTCGCTGGTTGCGATGGCACCCCACGGTCAGGTGCGACTGGAGGTGCGCATCGGCATCTCGGCGGGTCTGGTGGTCGTGTCGCACATCCTCGCGCCCGAGAAGAGCGCCGTTGGCGACACCCCGAATCTCGCCCACAGGCTGCAGGCCATCGCCTCGCCCGGCGAGGTGCTGGTGACCGACCGCGTGCGAGTCCTGGCGGGGGGCGCCTTCGACTACGAAGACCGCGGCCACCCCACATTGAAGGGCGTCGGCGACGCCGTGCGGGTCTGGCGGGTGCTCGGCCCGAGTGGCGCTGCGAGCCGGTTCGAGGCGGCGACGCGCGGCGGTGTGACACCCCTGGTGGGCCGCGAGCAGGAGATCGGCCTGCTCCTCGATCGCTGGGAACTCGTGCGCGCCGGCCGCGGACAGGCGGTGCTGATCGCGGGCGAGCCGGGCATCGGGAAGTCGCGGACGATGCGCGCGCTGCGCGAGCGCCTGGCGGACGACGGCATGCAGCCGGTGCAGTTCCAGTGCTCGCCCTATTCCGTGAACAGCGCGCTGCATCCCGTCATCGATCACTTCGAGCGTGCACTCGGCTTCACGCGCGCGGACGACCCCGCCGGGCGCATCCGCAAGTTGGAGGAAACCCTCGAGGGCCGGTGGCAGCGTTCCACGCGCGACTGCCACCTCGTGGCGCGGATGCTGAGCCTGGATGCCGATGCGCACTTCGGCCCCCTGGACGTCACGCCCCAGCGCCAGAAGGAGGAGACGCTGCGCCTGCTCGTGGACGCGCTGGCGGGTATCGCGCGCGAGCGGCCCACCCTGATGCTGTTCGAGGATGCCCACTGGGCGGACCCCACGACGCTGGAACTGCTCGATCTCCTCCTGCGCCGCACCGAGTCGCTGCCACTGCTGTTGCTCGTGAGCTTCCGCCCCGAGTTCACGCCCGCCTGGACCGGCCGGCATGTCACGCCAATGCTGCTCGCCCGGCTGTCGCAGGTGCAGAGCGGGCACCTCGTTCGGCGCATCACGGCCGACAAGCCGTTGCCCGAAGACCTCGTCGGGCAGATCGTCGACAAGACGGACGGGGTGCCGCTCTTCGTGGAGGAACTGACGAAGGCCGTGCTCGAGTCCGGGCTCGTCGAGGACGCCGGCACCCACTATCGCTATGCCCGGTCCGTGGACCGCATGACCATTCCGGCCACGCTGCGCGATTCTCTGATGGCGCGGCTCGACCGGCTCATTCCCGTGAAGGAGATCGCGCAGATCGGTGCGGTCATCGGCCGCGACTTCGCCTACGACCTCGTGGCCGCCGTCGCGCCGATGAAGGGTGCCGCTCTCGACGACGCGCTGGAGCGCCTGGTGGCCTCGGAACTGGTGTTCCAGCGCGGCGCGATCCCGCAGGCCGTTTACACCTTCAAGCACGCGCTCGTGCAGGACGCCGCCTACGATTCGCTGCTGAAGTCGAAGCGGCAGGAGCTGCATGCGGAGATTGCGGGGGTCCTCCTGAGCAGGACGGGTACGCTGGAGGGCATCGCGCCCGAGCGTCTTGCCCACCACTACACGGCAGCCGGCATGACCTCCGTCGCCGTGCATTGGTGGCACCGCGCCGGGGAGCACGCGATGCGCCGTTCGGCGATGCCGGAGGCGATCGCTCATCTGGAGCGCGCGCTCACGTTGAACGAGACGCTGCCCGAGGGGCCGGAGCGCGACCTCATGGAGTTGGAGATCCGCTCGGCGCTGGGAACGTCCCGGATGGCCCTGCACGGCTGGTCCGCCGCGCAGGTCGGGGAGTGTCTTCAACCGGCGCTGGCCATCGCGCGCCGACAGGGCCGGGTGGACCGCACCGCACGGATTCTCTGGGGGCTCTGGGTGCATCGCCTGACGCGCGGGCGCATCGCCGAGGCCCGTGCGCTCGCCAGCGAGATGATGGCCGAGGCGGAGGTGATCGACGACGAGGACCTCCGGATCTGCGCGTCGCTCGCGCGGATGATCTCGGCGTTCTGGCTCGGCGCTCTCGAGGAGGCGCGGGCGGAAGGCGACCGGGTGCTGGGGCTCTACCAGGCCGATCGCCATCGCCGTCTCGCGGACTGGATCAACTCGGATCCCAAGACCCAGGTGGGCTGCTACGCGGCGCACTGGGAGTGGATGCTCGGTCATCCGGATCGCGCCGTGCGGACTGCGATCGCCAAGGACGAGCACGCGCGCGCCCGCGGACACCCCTTCGACCTCGGCTTCGCTCTGACCAACGGCGCGTTCGTGTTCGACTACCGGCGCGAGCCCGAGCAGCTCATGCAGCGCGTTCTGGAGGCCGAGCGGCTCGCCGAGCGGTGCGCGCTGCCGTTCATCGCGGGGAGCCTGGCGTCATTGCCCCGTGCCTGCGCGGAATTACGGTTCGGGCGCCCGGGCACCACCGAAACGATCCTGCGCGATTCGCTGATGCGGCGCGCGACGGTCGACCATCACATCTGCGTGCCCTATGCCCGGGCAGTGCTTGGAGAGTCCCTCTCGGCAATGGGTCGCCTGGATGAGGCGCTCGGTGAGATCGACAGGTCGATCGAACAGTGTCAGCGCCCCGGTTGGGAGGAGCGCGTGCATTTCGCAGAAATTTTGCGGCTTCGAGGTTCGGTCCTCGAACGCCAGCGCCGGCCGGACGAGGCGCTGGCGACGTACCAGTCCGCGCTCGACTTCGCCGTCGCACAGCGGGCGCACGCGTGGTCCCTGCGGTGCGGCACGTCGCTGGCGGCGCTGCTGGCGGAACAGGGCCTGGGTGAGCGCGCGAGGTCCGTGCTGCAGCCGCTGATCGCGAGGTTCACCGAGGGTCGGGACACGCACGACCTCGTTCAGGCGGAGCGGCTGCTCGTGCGACTCGCGTGAGTCTCCCCAAGGTCAGGGGGCGGGTGCAGCGTCGTCGCGCTCGACCACGGCCTCGTGGAGCAGGGTTCTCCCGGCTTCGATACGGAGCAGTCCGCTGGCGCGCATGTCGGAGAGGATGCGCGACACCATCTCGCGCGTTGTCCCGGCCCGGGCGGCGATTTCCTGGTGCGTCATCCTGTCCGGCAGCGTCAGTCCCGCCGCATCGCGGGACGCCGCGAGGGTCAACGTGCGCACGACGCGGCCATAGACGTCGAGAAGCGCCAGGCTCCCCGCGAGTCCGGTGAGATTCCGCGCGCGCCGGATCACCGTCATCAGCAGTGCCAACGATGCTGCCGGATTCGCGGCGAGGTAGTCGGTGAAGGCTTGCCTCTGCACGATCACCAGCCGGGCGGGTTCGAGGGTCATCACCGACGCCGAGCGCGGCTGCCCGTCGAGCGACATCTCGCCGAAGATCTGACCGGGGCCGAGCAGGTCGAGGGCTATCTCGCGCCCGTCCGCGTCGGAGAGATACACCTTGAGCCGGCCCGACAGGACGCCATAGATCTGATCGGACACGTCGCCTTCCTGGAAGACGACGGTCCGGCGCGGCAGGGCGCGGACGAGGCCGATGGCGACCAGGGATGCGGGATGGAGCGGATTCTCGATCATCGTTGCGCCGTCATTCAAGGATCTGTCGGGATATGCCGGGGCGTCGTCGCGGGCGGGATCATGTGCGAACCGAGAGCCCGTCCGCCACGGAGTGCCGATACAGGCGCCACGCGGGCAGGATCCCCACCAGACTGCCCGCCACGAACACGAGCGCCATCAACTGCCATTCCAGCACGGAAGGCCAGACGCCGCCGACGACGAGTCCGATGCGGGACGCCAGCCACGGACGCGCCAGCGGCAGGGCGACGTGCAGCACGACCGCGCCGACGATCACGCCGGTCAGCGTCAGGGCGGCGGCCTCGCCGGCGACCAGTGCGAACACCTGGGAAGGACGCGCGCCCACGGAGCGCAGGATCGCCATCTCGCGGCGTCGTTCCGCGATGCCCGTGAGCAGCGCCACCAGCATGCCTGCGAGTCCCACGACGACGGCCATGATCGAGACTGCGCGCAAGGCCTGCTCCGCCACACCGACCAGCGCCCAGACCTCTTGGAGCGTCGCTGCGGGCAGGATCGCGGTGAGCGGTTCGTCGGGGAACGTGTTCACCGCTCGCTGCATCGACAGCGCCGAAGTGCGCGTCCGCAGACCTACCAGGAACGCCGTGATGGTGCGTGATGCTTCGGCAGTCGGCTCCGCGGCCATCAGCGCCGCGGCGAGCGGATCGTCCGACTGCGCGATGCGCTCCGGTGCGTGCAGTGCGTCGATGTCCTCCAGGCTCACGAGCACCGTGCGGTCGACGGGCGTACCGGTGGGGGCGAGGATGCCCGACACCCGGAACGGTCGGTCGGCGTGCGGCATGAAGCCGTCGTCACCGCTGCCGTGGGCGAGGACCAAGTTGGATCCCGGGGCGTAGCCGAGCCGGCGGGCGGTCTCGGCGCCGAGGACCGCCTCGCGCGGGCCGGCGAAGATCCTGCCCGAGGAGATGGCAAGCGCGACCGCGCGGCCGTACCGATAGTGTTCGAAGAAGCCCTCCGTGGTGCCGACCACTCGGAAGCCGCGATGGGAGTCGCCCAGGGTCAACGGCACGGTCCACGCCACGGAGGGATGCCCGGCGAGTGCGCGATAGCTGGACCAGCGCAGGCCGCTGCCCGCCTCCCCCACGTGAAAGACGGTGGCGAGCAGGAGGTGGACGCCGCTCGTGCGCGCACCGACGATGAGATCGGTGCCGGACACCGTGGCCGCGAAGCCCTCGCGCGCTTCCTCCCGGAGGCGTTCGATGGCGAGCAGCAGGAACACGGACAGCGCGATCGACAGGACCGTGAGCGCGGCCGTCGCACGTCGGTGCCGGAGGCTGCGCAGGGCGAGCACAGCGATCATGCGGCGGTGCTTCGGACCGCGGTCGCGTTGATGTCCGCGAAGGCGATGCGCCGGTCGAAGCGCGGTGCGAGTGCGGCATCGTGACTCACGAGGAGCAGCGTGGTCGACTCGCGGGCGCATTCGCGGAACAGGAGATCCAAGAATGCGTCGCGCCGGTCGGCGTCCAGGGCCGAGGTCGGCTCATCGGCGATCACCAATTCCGGTGCGCCGACAAGTGCCCGCGCAGCCGCCACTCGCTGCTGCTGGCCAACGGAGAGTTGGGCCGGTTGTCGCGCCAGCAACTGCGGGCCATCGAGCCCCAGGCTCGCGAGCAACCGCAACGCCTCGGCCCGAGGGCTGCCGCCCCGGGCCTCCGCCCGCGCTCGTCGTCGGGGCGAGAAGTCGCACGGCAACAGCACGTTCTCCAACACCGAGAGATACGGGACGAGGTTGAACATCTGGAAGATCATCCCCGTGTGATCCGCGCGGAAGCGGTCGCGGGCGGCCGGGCTGAGATCTGCCAGGTCGGTGCCCAGCACGCGGACTTGTCCGCCCTGGGCCACCACAACCCCGGCCAGAAGCGCCAGCAGCGTCGATTTCCCGCTGCCGCTTGCGCCTTGCAGGAACACGCGCTCACCGGCATCGATGCGCAAGGATTCGATGACCAGGATGGGCGCCGCGCCTGGGTCCCAGGCAAAGCGCAGACCGCTCAGGTCGATCACTGGCGTTGCATCGGGGAGACTCTGATCAACGCGCGATCCACGCGAAAAGGCCAGAGTCTCCCTATCGGATTCGATCGACCGGCTTGTGGGCATGGGCGGCGGATATGTAGGGGCAACTCCGATCATACGACCCGCATGCGACCGACCTGCACTGGCTTCACAGACGAAAAAAAGGGCGACGCCGCTTCCGGCATCGCCCCCAACGCCAACTCCCAAGGCCAGAAAACCGGCCCGGGAGCGCCTTCACTCGTTACGTTAGCTAGCTACCTTCACCACCGTGGGAAACCGCGTGGCGGGAAAATGTGTCTGGACGTGATGCGCGACACCGCTGTTTCGGAGCGCCCTGGACTTCTTGTCATGGCGACGGGTGGACGGGGCGGACGTTCCGATACGACGAGCGGTGCAGCAATCCGAGAGGTATCGGATGTGGCGGCATGGCGAGTTGTCGTCAGCGGTTGATCGATGTTGTCGCCCACGGCCACAGTGTGAATCGGCTTTGCACCCGCTGTCGGAGCGTCCGATTCGTTGGCAAACGAAGCTGTGGCGCTCATGGCAAGAGCGGCCACTGCAAGTGCGTTCGAAAATTTGATCAATGTCATTGAAACCTCCGTTGTGTGCATCGTGGCTGCCAGATGCGTTGCAGGTCATGGCGCCACTGTCATTGCCATTCTTGTCGACCGAAGTCTGACGTCGACACAGGCTATGTGTTCACACGATGATCCGGAGGGTTTCTTCGGAGAACCCGAAGTGGTGACGCATCGACGGCGCGGCTTCTCGTGCAGGAGTCGCGGCGAGCGGCGTCAAGGACGACTGCAAGGGCCGGCGCCACAAGTCCTCGAGTCGAGGCTCAGCGGGACGGCGGCAGGCTGTCGAAGATGATGATGCGGTTCTTCTCGATGGCGATGTAACTGCTGACCCGCATGTCGGTCAGGATCCGCGACACCATTTCGCGGCCCGTGCCAATGCGGTCGGCCATCCACTGCTGGGTGGGCGGGTCCTCGATCACCAGCATGCCGTCCGCCGGACGGGCCAGTTCGAGGAGCAGTCTCGACAGACGTCCGTAGGCATCCATCAGCGCGAGGCTGCCGGCCACTCGGGTGGCGTTGCGCGTGCGCCGTATCACGGTCACGAGCAGTTCGAATGCGGCGTCCGCGTCGGTGGCCAGCAGTCCGCGGATCGCCTGGGGCGACACCACGGAGAGGCGCGAGGGTTGCGAGGTTATGACCGAGGCCGAGCGCGGATTTCCGTCCAGCGACATCTCACCGAACAGTTCGCCGGGCCCCATCTCGTTGATCACGATTTCACGCCCCTCGCTGTCGGCGAGGAACACCTCCAGGCGGCCGGAGAGCACCACGTAGATCAGATCTGAGCGGTCACCTTCGTGGAAGATGACCGTCCTGCGCGGATACTCCCGTGCCTGGCCGAGGTCGGCGATGCGCTCGGCCAGAGTGCGTTGCGACGGAGGGGTGGACACGGGACTGCCCGAGAGGAAAGGACCAGGTCAGGCGGCTACATCGTGAAGATCTTGCCCGGGTTCATGATCCCGAGGGGATCGAGAGCGCGCTTCACGTCGCGCATGACGCTGACCGCCTCGCCGTGCTCGGCGGTGAGGAACTTCATCTTCCCGAGGCCGATGCCGTGTTCACCTGTGCAGGTGCCGTCCATCGCGAGCGCGCGCATCACCAGGCGATCGTTGAGGCGTTCTGCTTCGGCGATCTCTTTCGGATCGTCTCGGTTGATCAGGAAGCCCAGATGGAAGTTGCCGTCACCCACGTGGCCGACGAGCGGAGCGGTGAGGAAGCTCGACTTCAGGTCTTCCTTCGTTTCGAGGATGCACTCGGCGAGCCGGGAGATCGGGACGCAGACATCGGTCGCCCAGATCTCGCAGCCGGGGCGCAGGGCTTTGTTCGCGTAGGTGACGTCGTGGCGTGCAGTCCAGAGCTGGGTACGGTCTTCCGGCTTCGTGGCCCACTTGAACTCGCCACCACCGTTGTCGCCTGCGATGGCCTGGACGATCTCCGCCTGCTCCTTCACGCCGGCCTCGGTGCCATGAAACTCGACGAAGAGGGTGTCCTTGACCGGGTACGAGAGCTTCGAGAAGCGATTCACCGCGTCCATCTGGACGTCGTCCAGAAGCTCGATCCGCGCCACTGGTACACCCAACTGGATCGTCTGGATCACCGTGTCGATCGCACCCGCGAGCGAGTCGAACGACACCACGGCGGCCGCCATGGCCTCGGGAATGCCGAAGAGCCGAAGCGTCACCTCGGTGATGATGCCGAGCGTCCCCTCGCTGCCCACGAAGAGGCGGGTCAGGTCGTAACCCGCGGCTGACTTCCGGGCGCGTCGGGAAGTGCGGATGATCCGACCGTCCGCCAACACCACCGTGAGTGCGAGTACGTTCTCGCGCATGGTGCCGTAGCGCACGGCGTTGGTACCGGAAGCACGCGTGGCCGCCATGCCGCCCAGCGAGGCGTCGGCGCCCGGATCGATCGGGAAGAATAGGCCGAGGTCCCGGATGTGCTCGTTCAACTGTTTCCGGGTGACGCGGGCCTGCACGGTGACGTCCAGATCCTCCTGGCTCACCCTGAGCACCTTGTCGAAGTTGACGAGGTCCACGACGATCCCGCCGTGTTCCGGGATGACTGCACCCTCAAGTGATGTTCCCGTCCCATAGGCCACCACCGGAACTCGGTGCCGCGCACATACCTGCACGATCGCCGAGACTTCCTCCGTGGTGTTCGGAAACGCCACGGCATCCGGGCGGTGCGGCACGTGCCACGACTCGTCCTTGCTGTGGTGGTCGCGGACACCGTTGCTCGTCGAGAGACGTTCGCCCAGGAGGGCGCGGAGTTCATCGATCACGGTCTGTACGGTGGCCTGCGCGGCTTGCTGCATGAGGAACTCCACTGGCTGGCGATCGGAAGGACTCCAATGGTCCCCCTTTTGTCGCCTGGGGCGCAAGCGCCGGCCCGGACTGGCGCGCTCCCAGCCAGATCCGCACGAAAATACAGCAGAACCGGACTGCGATCGACGAGGAACGCCGGACGAAAAAAAACCGGGACCCACGGTCCCGGTTCCCCTCCCCCTTTGCGGGTGCCTCGTTATGCGGTGCTGCCTGACTTCGCCACGTAGCCGTAGGCCGTGTTGGACCGGCCCTTGTCGCCACCCATCGCCAAGTACTCGGCCTTGATGGCGGCCAGCTTGTCGGCGGTGAATGCCGGACCCTGGGCGACCTTCATGTCGAGGCCGTACAGGTGCGCGCCGTTCAGGCCGAACATCTTCTGCTTCACTTCGCTGTTGGGGCCGCCAAGACGACGCTTCCAGCCGGTGTGCTTCATGAGGTCGTCCGGGATCTCCAGGCGGCGCATGGCTTCGATCTGCCACTGCGGGCTGCCGTACCAGACGGAGTCGGTGCCCCAGAGCACGCGCTCCGGCCCCATCATGTTGATGAACTGGCCCAGCCAGGCGGCGCAGAAGCGCGGGTTCGTCACGGCGGTGGAGGCGAAGGTGCTGCCGATTTCGGCGTACACGTTGTCGACGCCGAACTTTTCGGGGATCCGCGCAAGGTCGGTTGACCACTGGATATAGCCGGTCTTCATGAACTCGGCCATCTCCTTCTCGGGAGAGTCCGCGAGCCACGGCCGCATGGCGGCGTGGTAGATCACGAAGTTCATGCCGGGCCAGTCCTTTGCGGCCTTGCCGACATCGTTCACGGTGGCGCTTTCCCAGGTGCCGGCGAAGGCCTTCTCGTAGTCGCGCGGCATCAGCCCCTTGTGGATGCAGATCGTGTTGATGCCGGACTTGATCGCCTTCTCGTAGAACGGGTACATCAGCTTCTCGTCGTCCAGGCGCCACGCGTACTTGGACGGTCCGAACGGGTCGCCGATCGTGTACGACTTCCAGGAGGCGGGCTTCAGCACCTCGATGCCGCGGTCCACCTCGTCCATCCAGTTCGGGTACTTCGGTGTGATCACGGTGTGGCCCAGCATGCGGGTGCTGCCCGCCAGCTTGTTCACCGAGCGACAGGCATTCTGGATGGCGTCGTTCGACAGGAGCCACCACGACGGATCGTCGAACGGTGCTCCCGACAGCAGTGCCATCTTCGTGTCGGAGTCGAGAAAGATCTCCTTCAGGTAGTTGTCCATCTTGTATCGGGCGAGCGTCATCGGAGCGTTGCCGATGTCCGGATTCACCTTGGCGCCCACGGCCCACTTGGTCAGCCCCAAGAGGCCTTCCTGCTTGAAGTCGTCGCGGATGAAGTGAGTCTGGTCGTCGAAGATGAACTGGCCGGAGAGCTGGCTCCGACGGTAGTCGGACATCTCCATGTCACCGGCCTCGGCTTCGTTCACGTCGAAGATCGGGCCGAACACCTTGTTCATCGCGAGGAAGGCGGTGGCCATGCCGGCGTTGGTGGCGAGGAAGGTGCGACGGTCCATCCCGTGGCGCTTTGCCTGCACCTCGCTCATCTCCTTGATGAGCGACTCAACCTTGCGCTGGTCCTCGGTCTGCGGAAGCGGGTTGTACTCGCCGTTGGAGACCATCTGTGTCGGGACTGGAGAACGGAAGGCCACCTCGTCCGCCGGTGCTACCTCCTGCATCTCCGCTTCGCTCATGTGCACGCCGATATGTCGCTGCATTTCGCTTCCTCCGCTGATGATTGGATGGTGTGCGTCGCACCGGTGATCCATCGGAGGCTGTCGATCTGTGCTCGTCCCCGCGACATCTGGCTCGCGGCGCCGGCACGATAGCGTTCACCTCGACATGCTTTCGATGGATTCCCTACGATCGCCCTGCTTCTTCCGGCTTCCAGCTCACTGGGCAAAGCGCACGCTGCGATTTCGACTGCGGGAACATGGCGAACCACGCGTGCCGCGGCCGAGCCCAGATGTATCGAAGCACCTCCCCGGGAAAGGACATCGAGTTTCGGTGGCGACGGTTCGACCGCCGGCAAAGCGTCGGCTGGACGAATGCCGGACTCGCGGACGCCCGGACAGTCAGAACAGTCGAAGCAGTCTGAACAAATCGGAGCCATCGGAACAGTCGGTACATCGCAGTTCGGTGGGTGCAGGAAAGACGCACCACATCGAATGGGGGGGCAAGAAAGCCAAACCCCCGAGTGGACGCTGGCAATGAAAGGCGCGTCCTGGTGGCGGATGCTGGCAGCGTGTGTCGGCGCATCGACGTTTCTGACGAACGTGTGCGATGCACCTGCCGGATCGGCATCCGTGTCGGGCTCGGGTACCGAGGCCAACATGCGATCGATCCTAACGTCCGCTGGAAATCGACGTCAAAAGGTTTCGCTGCTGCGATGCAGCGCTGCGGGCGGCCGACAGGATCGCCGTATTGCTCTATTCGTTCTCGGCGGTCCGGCCGTGCACGTGTGCGGTGTTCGACCCATCACCTGGCGCCCATCGGGACGCCCGCAGCGGTCGATCAGTGCACGAGCAGGCGGGCGACCGCCGCTTCGTCCCACTCGATCCCCGTGCCGGGACGCTCCGGGATGTGGATGTGTCCGTCGACGGGGATCAGCGGCTCCCGGAGCACCGGCGTCGCCCAGTCGACGTACTCCAGCCAGTGCGCGGTCGGGGTCGCTGCGAGCAGGTGACAGCTCACTTCGGGAAACAGGTGGCTCGACATCTCCATGCCGTGCGCGTGCGCGATGGACGAGGCGCGCAGCCAGCCGGTGACGCCACCGATGCGCTGCACGTCGGGCATCACGTAGTCGAACGCGCGTGCGTCCAGCGCCTGCTGCAGCTCGAACGTCGACAGGAGGTTCTCGCCGCCCTGCACCGGTGTGCGCAGTGCTGCGGCAACGCGCGCAGAGCCCGTGTAGTCGTCGTGGCGCACCGGCTCCTCGATCCATGCGAGACCCTCGTCATCGATCATCCGACCGCGCAGGATCGCCTCGTTCCACGATAGGCGTTGATTGAAGTCGCACATCACGGTGACACGGTCGCCCACGCGCTTCATCACGGACCGCACTGCCGCCAGATCGTCGCGGGGATCGTCGCGCCCGAGTCGCAGCTTCACGGCGCTGAAGCCGCCCTCGGTCACGAGAGCCTCGGCTTCGTCCGCCAACTGCGCGACGGGCTGGATCCACAGGCCGCAGCTGTTGTACGCACGGATCGGCTTCGGGCGGCTGCCGAGCATCGTGGCCAGCGGCACGCCCCGCGCTTGCGCGGCAGCGTCCCAGGCGCACATGTCGAGCGCGGCGAGTGCAATGCCGACGAGGCCAGGGGTGTCGAGCAGCGTGAGCCGCCGTCGCAGTTTCGCGTCGAGATCGAGCGGGGCGACGGGGTCGCCGGCGACGATGGCTGCGAAGTTGTGGAGCAGATCGACCACCGGTTTCTGGGCGGCGGGCGTGATGGTGAAGACGTACGCGCGGCCGGTGATGCCTTCTGCGGTTTCCAGGTCGACGAGCACGAGCGGCGCGTGCGGAATGGCACCGGTTGCGGCCGCGGGCTGGCGGCGGAAGGGAGCGAGGACGGCGCGGGCGCGGATCGCGCGGACAGTCGGGAGCGAAGTGGTCATGGGAGCCTCGTCAACGGGCGTCGGCCGGGCGGCCGTTTGCGTAGAGCTTGAGTGCGGTGAACACGAACCGGTGGGCGGGCGTCGGGACACCCACGGCGGCTCCGAGCCGTACGACGCCGCCGGACAACCACGGCAGTTCGAGGCGGTTGCCGCGCAGGAGATCGCCGAGCATCGACGCGACCATCTCGCGGGGCAGCCCGTCCAGCCGGGAGAGCATGGCTGCGACCGTTCCGTCCCCGAGTGGCACGCCCTTCGCGCGGCCGACCGCCACGACCTCTTCGGCGAGCTGCGTGAAGAGGGCACGCGTGTCCGGATCTTCGCGAAGCGGGCCGAGCGGCATCCGTGTCAGGGCCGTCATCGCGGAGAGCGATGCGAGGAACACGAACTTCTCCCAGATCGACTTGAGAATGTCGTCGGACACCTTGAGATCGAATCCCGCGCGCTTTGCCGCGGCGGCGAGGGCCTCGACGGCGGGCGACGGCCGGCCGTCCAGCGATCCCACCTGCAGCAGCGCCATCGTCCCGTTGTGCCGGACCACACCGGGCGCTTCGATCAGGGCCGCGATGTTCGCGACGCCGCCGATCACGCGGTCGGGCCCGAAGGCCTCGATCAGCGCGTCTTCCGCATCGACGCCATTCTGGAAGGAGACGATCGTGGACGTCGGACCCATCAACGCCCGGGCCGTCGCGATGCTTTCCTCGGTGGACCAGAGCTTCACGGCGATCATCACGAGGTCGACCGGACCCACCGACGCGGCGTCGTCGGTGGCCTTCACCTGATCGACCGTGACATCGCCGTTGCCCGACAGGACCCGGAGGCCGTGCGCGCGCATGGCCGCGAGGTGGGCGCCGCGCGCGATGAACGTGACGTCCTCGCCGGCCTTGGCCAGCTTTGCACCGAAATATCCGCCGACGCCGCCGGCCCCGATGATCGCGATCCGCATGCTCTTCCCCCCCAGGAAAAAGCCGGCACTGTACTCGTCTCCGGCGGGTGGAGGGCAGCGGCGTGTGCTGGGTCAGCCCCCTGAGGTCGGGGGAGCGTCACTCGCCGCTGGCGGGGTCTCGGCCTCGGGGGCGCAGTGCACGAGCCGCATCGGTGCGCCGCGACCGTGCCCCGGCAGGTAGCCGCGGGGGCGGGGCGCCGCGGTCGCCTGCCTGGTCGTGGCGCCGGGGAGTACCACGACACCCGCCCGACCCGGCAGCGCCGTGCGCATCCCCTCGAGTCCCGCGACGATGCCGTCGATGCCGATCGCCCGAATCGCTTCGGGCGATAGTCCGACGGTGATGCCCCGCAGCCGTCGGCACTCGGCTGTCAGTTGCATCAGGAGAGTTCCGACGCGGTCGTCCCGTGGGGCATGGGCGGAGGGCGTCCCGTCTACGACGAACTCGCTGACCGCGACGGCGCGTACGGCATCGAGATTCAACGCGCTCAGCGCCAGGGCCGAAGGCACCGACGATGTCTCGTTGCCATCGGGTCTGTCGATGGCATGGGCGTCCTGGCAGAGTGCGTCGAGGTCGAGCAGGAGTCCGCAGCCGGTGCGCCCGGCGAGCGCCGACAGGAAGGCGAATGAGCTTTCCAGGGAGGCAGGACCGTTGTGGAAACCGGACCCGTTGGAGACGAGCACCGAGGCGCCGAGGAAGTCCTGCAGCCGCTCGACACGTTCGACGACGTGGTCGAGAAGGTCGGGGATCGGCGTCGCCGGCGCTTCGAGGCGCTCTGCCACCCACTCGAACACGCACTGGTCCGCGAGGCTTGCGAGGCGGCGGGCGCGGTGGCTGTCGAAGGCGTCCGCCGACGTGAGTCCGAGGTAGTTGCCGTGCACGGCGACGCGGAAGCGTTCGGTCAGTGCCGGGGCGGCATCGTCCCCGGCCGCATCGTCCAGCAGGGACCCGGTCCGGACCGACAGGAAATCGAGTGAATCCGGATGCGTCGCGAGCAGGGGCTCCAGGGCATCGTGATGGGAAAGGCCGAGGTTCTGGGTCAAGTGGTGCACTCCCTTCGAAGACTGCGGGTAGTCGTACGCACGAGCCGGACGTCGGGCCGGATTTCTTCGGTGCTGCTGATCGGGGCCGCTCTGCCTTGGCAGACCTGCCGAGTCCCCCCTGACGCACCACTCTCGCGGTGCCACCCGGCAACGGCCGGATCCGCGACGCGGGCATGTCCCCTTTGCATGTCGTTCCTCCTTGGGCGCTCCTTGTCGTGGCAGGGCGCGGTGCCGATCGATGTGTCGGTCCGGCAATGCTGGGGCCGCAGCGCGTCGGAGGGAATATGTGGGAGCGCACATGTCTGCGCCAGGTCGTCAGCCCAGGTGTCGCTGCGGTCGCGGAAGCCTTGCGTCCCGTGTCCCGTTCTCCTAGCCTCCGGTCTCACCATACCGACGGCCCCGACCATGAGCCCGCACGAAACGCTGCCCTTCCATCCCGCGTCGCGCATGGCCGAGATCGAAACCTTTCACGTGGTCGACCTCATCACGCGCGCGAAGGCGCTCGAAGCCGAGGGTCGCACGATCGTGAACATGGTGGTGGGCGAACCCGATGCCCCGGCGGCCGCACCGATCGCCGAGGCCGGCATCCAGGCCATCCGGTCGGGGCATGTCCACTACACCCCGGGGCTGGGCACGACAGCCCTGCGCAAGGAGATCGCGCGCTGGTACGACACCCGTTACGGCGTGGCCGTGGCCCACGAGCGGGTCGGCGTGATGCCCGGGTCCTCGGGCGCGCTCATCGCGATCATGGGTGCGCTGCTGTCACCGGGAGACGAAGTACTGATGGCGGATCCATCGTACCCCTGCAACCGCCATTTCGTCCGGACGATGGAGGGGCGGGCCGTCGGCATCCCCGTCGGGCCGGAGACGCAGTACCAGCTCACCGCCGCGCTCGTCGAGAAGCATTGGGGTCCGCGGACGCGCGCCGTGATGCTCGCATCGCCTTCGAATCCGACCGGCACGCTGATCCCCTTCGACGAGCTGCGCGCGATCCACGCGGTGACACGCGCCCGGGGCGGCACGCTGATCGTCGACGAGATCTACCACGGCCTCACCTACGGCGCCCCCGACCGCACGGTGCTCGAGTTCGCCGACGACGCGTTCGTGATCAACAGCTTCTCGAAGTACTTCGGGATGACCGGCTGGCGGCTCGGCTGGCTCGTCGGTCCGCGCGACGCGATGGCCGACATCGAGAAGCTCGCCCAGAACCTGTTCATCTCGGCATCCGACATCTCCCAGCAGGCGGCGATGGCGGCCTTCACGCCGGAGGCTGTCGCGGTCCACGAAGCGCGCCGCGACGGCTTTCGCGCCCAGCGCGATTTCCTCCTGCCGCGTCTGCGCGAGCTGGGGTTCGGCATCCCCGTCGAGCCCGAGGGCGCGTTCTACATCTACGCCAACTGCGAGCGCTTCACCGACGACAGCTACCAGTTCTGCCTCGATGTGCTCGACCAGGCCGGTGTTGCCATCGCCCCCGGCCTCGACTTCGGCACCCACGGCTCCGCGCAGCACGTCCGCTTCTCCTATCCCAAGCCGATCCCCGTGCTCGCCGAAGGCGTGGCCCGCCTCGCCCGCTACCTTCGCGATCACTGATCCGCCTTTTCGTCCTGTTCGGAGTCTCCGATGACCCTCATGCCTGGTTTCACCCAGCGGTACGTACGCGCGAACGGCATCCGCCTCCACACCTGGGTCGGCGGCGAGGGTCCGGCGCTCGTGCTGCTGCACGGCTACCCGCAGAGCGGGATCATGTGGCGCAAGGTGGCGCCGTCCCTCGCGCGCCGGTTCACTGTCGTCATCCCGGACCTCCGCGGATACGGCGATTCCGACAAGCCGCGCGACGGGTTCGACAAGAAGACGATGGCAGCCGACATCCATGGCGTCATGCAGGCGCTCGGGCATTCGCGATACCGGGTCGTCGGGCATGACCGCGGCGCGCGCGTCTCGCATCGGCTGGCGCTCGACCACGCGGAGGCGGTGGAGCGCCTGTCGCTGCTCGACATCGTTCCCACGCACACGCTGTTCCGCGACACAGGGCGTGAACTGGCGGCGGCCTACTGGCACTGGTTCTTCTTCCAGGTGCCCGACCTGCCCGAGGTGATGATCGGCGCCACCCCGGAGCCGTTCCTCCGGAACATGTTCCGTGCGCTCTCGGCGCAGGCTGGTGCCATCGAGGAGGCGGCCTTCGCGGAATACCTCCGCGTGTTCACGCTGCCCGGCACGATCCGCTGCGGGCTGGAGGACTATCGCGCCGCGGCGAAGCAGGACTTCGCGGACGACGAGGCGGACCTCGCCAGACGGGTGACGTGCCCGGTGCAGATACTCTGGGGCGAGTTCGGCAAGATGCACAGCCTCTTCGACGTCCTTGCCACGTGGCGCGACAAGGCGACCGATGTCCGGGGCCGCCCGCTTCCGTGCGGGCACTTCATCCCCGAAGAGGCGCCCGAGGCGTTGCTCGCCGAACTGGAGCCCTTCCTCGCCTGACCGGGCAAGCCCCGCGAACTCGGCAACGAGACGCAGTGTCAGAGCGCCGTTGCGCCACCCGACCCTCCGGAGACGAAGTCATGAAGCTTTCCACCTTCACCCTCGCAATCCTGCTCGCCGCGGGCGGCCACGCCTACGCTGCCGAGCAGGAAGAAACGTTCACAGTGCCCGAACTCGGCGCCGACTACGTGGACGGACAGAAATTGTCCAAGCTGATGGAGAAGTCCGATCCCAAGGCCGCGACCAACATCGGCTGGCTCTTCGCCCGTGGCGAAGGTGGCGTGAAGCAGAGCTTCAAGGAAGCGATGCTCTGGTGGAAGTTCGCCGCGAGTCGTGGCTTCACGCCGGCGATGAACAACGTAGGCCTCCTCTACGCGAACGGCGATGGCGTACCCCAGGACTTCGAGGAAGCCTTCAAGTGGTGGATGCGCGCCGCCGAGCGGGGCGACGCCTGGGCGATGAACGCCGTGGGCGACCTGTACGAGAACGGGCAGGGCGTGCAGAAGAGCTACGAACTTGCGATGACCTGGTACCGCGAAGCTGCCCGTGAGGGTGACGGCCTCGCCATGTGGAACGTGGCGCATCTCCATCAGACCGGCCTCGGTGTGGAACCAAGCCCCAAGACCGCCCTCGAGTGGTACGTCCAATCGGCAGATAAGGGACATGCGCCGGCGTTCACCAGCGTGGGGCGGATGCACCAGGATGGCTCTGCCGGCACAGCCGATCCCGTTGAGGCGTTCGCGTGGTTCACCGTCGCGGCCCGGCGCCTGACCGCCGAGCACGCCGCCGAGCAGGCCGAGAATTCGGAGGCCCTTCAGGCGGTGACTTCCGCGCTCGACGCGAGCCAGCGAGCGAAGGGTACCGAGCGGGCGGATGTCCTTGACCGCGAGTATCCGAAGCCCGTCCGGAAGAAGGCCAACGACGGTTCCTCCGTCTGATCGTCCGTTCCGTCTCCACCACTACGATGACCTGATTTGGAGCCCGTCGAGTGTCGCTCACTGAACGCCGGACGCCCGTGAGGCCTGATTCGAAGCCGTGGCCCGCTTCGTGCAATCCCATGCACGCGGCGCCTCGCTCCGGTTGGTCGGCACGATCGGGAGCGCAGCACCGCGCGGGCGACTGCTGGCATCGTGGAGTTTCCGCTTCAGGAATGCCCGAGGTGGTCCGTTACGAAAGACAGGATCCTGTCATTGCCTTCGGGCAGTCGGGCGCACGGGCTGGACATAGGTGTTTCGTCCATGTCGCGACGTATAGCTGGATTGGCTATCCTCGGCCACGGGGAAATGCAGCCGAATCCGGCACGGCGCGGACGGCAACTGGTACCAGAGGGTCGGGACCGGCAGCCGAACGAACCGCCACTGCACGGGCTGACGGGGTCTGCCGATGGTTCGGTGGTGTGCTTCAGCGCACAGATGTGCGGGGGCCTCGCGCCGACGATCGGGTGATTCGTTCGAATCGGGCGGCAGATCCGGTCTCGTCAATCATCGATCGGGAGGGGAGAAGGAGGTCATGATGAAGCTCATCCCCCGGGGTGCCGTGGTATCGGTCGCATGGTTGCTGATGGTCATCGTCCAGTCGGGTCCGGCCGAGGCCGGCAACGGTGAACCAGATCGGAAATCCCGCACGGCGCAGGCCTACAGCACCTACCACCAGGAGGACGGCGTCCCTTCGCAGTTCGACAATCACGACGACGCTGCCCGCTTCGACAGTCTCGAAGAACTGACGCGTCATCTCATCCGCACCGCGTCGACCATCTCCAAGTACCGGATGCCCGAGGCTTTGCCGATGGTGACGCGGATGGAGCGTTCCGAGTTGGAGCGGCGCGGATGCCCTGAGCACGCGCCGCACTGCCAGGTCTCTGCACTGTACGAACCGACGCGCGGCATCATGATCGCCGCCGATCTGAAGCCCGAAACGAATCTGTTCCATCGATCGATCCTGCTGCACGAGCTCGTGCACTATCTCCAGGACGTCGGCCAGGAACTCGCCACCGCGTCGCCCTGCGATCGCTGGTACCAGCGCGAGATCGAGGCGTACACGCTGCAGAACCGGTTCCTGTCGAGCATCTCCAGTCCCGAGCGCGTGTCCTACGCGGGCGCGCGTCCGACCTGCGAAGGTTCGTCGACCACCCTTACCCATCGCGCCCGCGAAGTGAAGATCCCCGACGCCAACAATCACTGACGGCATGGCACGGCACGGCCCGACGCGGTCGGTCGAGCCGCACGTCCGTGCTTCGCAAATGACAAAGGCCCCGATCGATGATCGGGGCCTTTGTCGTTCACGGCTCGGCGCGTTGGTTCCACGCGCCGGCGGCAGTGGCTAGCTCCACCGCCGGCAGTGGCGCGTCATCCACGCATCACATCTTCTTCCAGTCGCCCGACTGCTCGAACGCGTAGCCGGCCTTGTACAGCGTCGCCTCATCGAAGTGCTTCCCGACGAACATCAGGCCGATCGGCAGCCCATCCACCATGCCGCAAGGCACGGTGAGTGCTGGATGGTGCGTGACGTCGAACGTGCAGGTGTTGCCGATCATCTCGAGAGCACGCTGCACGTACAGCTCGCGCGGGGCATCGGCAGGCGGCAGCGGCGTCGGCTTCATAGGCATCGTCGGCAGGACCAGCACGTCGTACTTGGCCAGCGCCTTGTCGAACGCCGCAGCGATCATCCGCGAGATGTTCACCGACTTCCCGTAGAAGCGGCTACCGTAGTGCTTCTTCATGTGCACGCCCAGCATCGTCAGGATCTTCGTCGTCTCGGACAACTGGCCACCCCGCAATTCCCAGCCGTGCATCTTGTCCATCAGGCTGGTCACGTAGAGGTCCTGGCGCGACTGGCCGTAGCCGTCGCCGAACATCATCGTCTGCGCGATGCCTTCGGTTCCGATGGGGGTCCAGACTGCCGGGCCCAGCAGGTGTTCGGGCACCGAGACTTCCTCGACGATGGCGCCGAGCGCCGTCAGTTGGTCGATCGCCTTGCGCACCTTGGCATCCGAGGCGGCCTCGGACTCCGGCCGGCCGAAGCCCTCCTTCAGCACGCCGATCTTCATGCCCTTGATGCCACCGGCGATACCCGAGGTGTAGTCGAGGGTTCCGTGGGCCTTCGGTGTGAACTGGCGTGGGTCGATCCCGTCGCTGCCGGCAATCACTTCCATCAGAACGGCGTTGTCCTTCACGTTGGCCGTCATCGGACCGGTGTGGTCCACGTAGATCTCGATCGGCATGATCCCGGTGTACGGTACGAGGCCGTGCGTCCCTTTCATGCCGACGATGCCGCACCAGGAGGCGGGCATGCGGATCGAACCCCCCTGATCGCCACCGATGGACATGTCCACTTCGCCCAACGCCACGAGCACGCCGCTTCCGGACGAAGAGCCACCCGCGGAGTAGCCCATCTTGTGCGGGTTGTGCACCGGGCCCTTGGCACCCGTGTGGCTACCGCCCGAAATGCAGAAGTCTTCGCAGTGCGCCTTGCCTGCGATCTCTCCGCCTGCATCGAGGATGCGGGTCACGATGGTCGCGTCGATGTCGGGCACGTAGCCTTCGAGGATCGCGTTGCCGTTCATCATCGGCACGCCGGCCACCATCACGTTGTCCTTGATCGCGATCTTCTTGCCGGCGAGCTTGCCGGTGGGCGCGCCCTTGACGGAAGTCTTCACGTACCACGCGTTGTGCTTGTTCTCGGCGGGGGTCGGGAAGTAGCCCGGGGTGCGTGCGTACTTCACGACCGGCAGGTTGTCGGGCAGCCCGTCGACGACGTTGTAGGCGTCGACGTAGCCCTGCATGAGGCCGAGGTACGACTGGACATCGGCGTCGCTCAGCGACAGGCCGATGGTGTCGGCCGCTTCGAGCAGTTGTTCCGGCGTGAGTGCGGGTACGGTCATGAATCTCTCCTTCGTGTAGTCTGGTTGTGTGGGAATGGTGGTGCGCAACCCGTGATGCAGTGGCGCGCGGTCAGGGTGCGAGCAGCCGGGTGAGCTCCGGATCGTCGCGGATCTGGTCCGAGGGGCCTGCCAGCGCGACGCGCCCGCGGTCCATGACATAACAGTACTGCGAGACCCGCAGCGCGAGCTTGACGTGCTGCTCGACGATGAGGACGGCCATCTCCTTGCTCAGCTCTTCGAGACGCACGGCGATCTCCTCGATCACGCCGTGCCATACGCCCTCGGTCGGTTCGTCGAGCATCAGCAAGTGGGGGCGTCCCAGCAGGGCGCGGCTGATGGCAAGCATCTTCCGCTCGCCACCGGACAACGTCCCGGCCTTCTGCGGCAGCCGCTGGCCGAGCCGCGGGAACAGCGTGATCACTTCCTCGATGTGCTCCCGGCCGGTGCGGTTGCCCATCGCACCGATCAGGAGGTTCTCCTTCACCGTCATGCCGGCGAAGATGCCGTGCTCCTGCGGTACGTGGCCCAGCCCGCGGCGCACGCGATTCTCGACCGCGGCCCGGGTGCAGTCCGTCCCATCGAACGAGATCCGCCCGCGCGTCGCGGCGAGTTCGCCGGCGAGCGTCTTCAGCAGCGTCGTCTTGCCGGCGCCGTTGCGACCGAGGATGGCCACGCCGCCGCGCGACGGCACCTTGATGCCCACGTCGAACAGCGCCTGGCTCGTGCCGTAGTACGTGCAGAGCCCTTCGGCCTGCAGGAGCGGGTTGTCAGCCATGGGAAAGATAGGCCTCCTTCACCCTTTCGTCCTTCTGCACCTGGGCCGTGGGGCCGGTCGCGACGATCTTGCCCTGGTCGAGCACCGTCAGCGAATCGCAGATGTCCTTGATGAAGTCGAGATCGTGCTCGACGATGAGCAGGGAGCAGCGCGTCTTGATGGGGGCGATGAGGTCACCGGTCACTCGGCGCTCCTGCGGACTCATGCCCGCGGTCGGTTCGTCGAGCAGGAGCAGCTTCGGCTCGCGCGAGAGCGCCATCGCGATCTCCAGCCACTGCTGCTGCCCGTGGGAGAGCGTTCCTGCGATATCGTCCCGGCGGTCGGCCAAACGGAACTGGCCGAGCAGATCCATCACCTTCGCGTCCAGTGCACGGCGGCTGCGCGAGAGCAGGAGACCGAGCATCGGCTGATGCGCCTGCACGGCGAGCAGCAGGTTGTCGTACACCGAGAGCTGGGGCAGGACCGCCGTGATCTGGAACTTCAGACTCATGCCGGCGCGCGATCGCTCGGGTGGCGTCGCGCGGGTGATGTCCTTGCCCGAGAGAATCACCGTGCCGGACGTCGGGATCTCGGCGCCGGCGATGCACTTCAGCATCGTGCTCTTGCCGGATCCGTTCGGCCCGATGAGCCCATGGAATTCGTTGTCGGCCACGGTCATCGACGCGCCGCCCAGCGCCGTCAGCGTGCCGAACACCTTCGTGACGTCGCGCACCTCGAGGAGACTCATGGCGCCTCGCGCTTCGCGTCGGCGCCCCGCATGCGGCGGCCGAAGGTGCCGATCCGTTCCCGGTCGCCCACGACGAGTCCGATGAGCCCGGTGGGACGGAACATCACCGTGGCGAGCAGCAGCACACCCAGCACGATCGGCCAGCCGGTTTCGAGGAACTCCTGAATGGCGGATCCGAGCGAGTCGATCTGCGGGAGGGCGTAGCTGATCATCTCGATCACGCTCACACCGAGGACCGCGCCGATCAGCGTCCCCACGCCACCGAACAGCACGTAGAGCACGGCCTGCGTCGACAGCACGGGACCGAGCTGACCGGGGCCGACGAAACCTTCGTGGAAGGCGAAGAGTCCGCCCGACACGCCTGCGATGAACCCGGCGAGCGAGAACACCACACCCTTGTAGCTCTGGACCTGATAGCCGAAGAAGCCCAGTCGGCCCTCCTGCTGGCGGATGCCCGCAAGCACCAGACCGAACTGCGACCGAACGAGGAAGCGCACGGCGAGGTAGATCGCCACCAGGATCGCGAGCGCCATGTAGAAGAAGACGATGCCCTCCTCGATCTCGAAGGTGCCGGCCGTCAACCTCGGAAGCGACGAGATTCCGTTCTGCCCGCCGACCCAGGACCATCCCCGCGCGAGACGTTCCACGGCGTAGGAGCCGGTCATCGTGCCTAGGGCGACGAACACGACCGATGGGATGCGCTTGCCGAAGATCACGATTGCGGCCACGACGAACGCCAGCGCCAGCCCCACGAGACCGGAGAGCGGCAACAGGATGAAGATCGACGTGACCTCGGATTTTGTCGCGAGCAGCGCGGCCGTGTAGCCCGCAACTCCGAAGAAGAGGGCCTGACCGAAGCTCATGATGCCCGCGTATCCCCAGACGAGATCGAAGGAGATGGCAAGCAGCGCCAGGATGATCATCTTGGTCGCGAACACGACCCAGAAGTCATCGAGGATCCAGGGCAGCGGCAGCGCGAGAACCAGCAGTGCGATCTCGACGACCGGGAGGACCCGGCGCAGTGGACCGGAATTGGAGACTTGGCTCATGGTGGAGGCTCGTGCGCGGCGCCCGGCGGCCGACGGGAGACTGCCCGCCGCCGCCGGTGCCGGACATCGATCAGGCCTTCAGGCACTCCTGCGGGTCGACCATGCCGTTGCTCTTCTCGATGATCTCGTACTTGCCGTTCTTCGCCACGGCGATGTACATGTTCATCCGCGAATGCCACGTCCCCGGCACCATCTCGCAGCCACCGCCAGGGCCGTCGGCGAGCTTGGCCTTGTTGAGCGCTGCGTCGACGTCCTCGCGCTTCACGCTCTTGGCCGTCTTCACCGCCTCGGCCCAGAGGTTGAGACCGCGCCACATGCCCGTCGATGCGCTGCCGGCAGTGAAGGGGTTCTTCGTGCCGTAGAGCTTCGTGTACTTCTCCTGCAGCTTGTTGCCGAAGGGATCATTCACGGCCTTGAAGTAGTCGAGGCAGCTTGCCAGGCCTTCCACTTCGTTGGCCGGCGTGATGTTGAGGGCGTTCTCGTCGTAGTACACGCAGGCGAGGCGGCCACCCTTCTTCTGGAAGCCGGCTTCGTAGAGCTGCTTGAAGAACACCGGCGTGCCGGGCGGGATCGTCGTGTTGAACACCACGTTCGTGCCGCTCGACATGATCTTGCTCACGACCGCACTGTACTCGTTGTGGTCGACCGGGAAGTACACCTCGTCCACCACCTCGCCACCGCTCTTCTCGATGACCTTGCGGGCGTACTTGTTCAGCTCGTGCGGCCACACGTAGTCGGCAGAGGGCAGGAAGAACTTCTTGCCACCGTTCTTGATGAGCCACGGGATGAAGGTGTCGCACTGCTGCGCGGGCGACGGGCCGGTGCAATACAGGTACTTCGTGCACTCGAGGCCTTCGTACAACTGCGGGTAGATGTAGAGCGTCTTGCCACGGTTGACGATGGTGTCCTTGATGGCGTTGCGCATCGAACTCGTGATGCCGCCGAACACGACGTCGACCTTGTCCTTCGAGACCAGCTTTCGCACGCGCGTCACGGCGAGCTGTTCATTGCTGGCCGTGTCTTCCAGGAAGATCTGCAGCGGACGACCGAGCAGGCCGCCGGCGGCGTTGATCTCCTCGACCACCATCTTCGCGACGTTGGCGTTCGGGACGCCCGCGTAGCCGATCGCTCCGGTGAGGTCGGTGGCGATGCCGACCTTGATGGGGTCTGCAGCCCAGGCGCCCTTGGGATTCAGGATGTAGCTGCCGCCGCCCAGCGCGACCATGCCCGCGAGAGCGCTCGAGCGCTGCAGGAACAGGCGGCGCTGATACGACTGCAGGCGCTGCTCATTGTCGTCGTGACTCATGAACTATCTCCTCCATTTGGACAAGAGGCCTTCCGGCCGGAACTTCACGATGATGATGGCGATCACGAACACGAGCAGGTCTGCCACCACGGGCTTGATGACCCAGGGCAGCGCCGCGCTCGTCGCGCCGACCAGTGCAGCGCCGGCGATGGAACCCTCGAAGCTGCCCATGCCGCCGAGCATGACCGCGAGGAACGACTTGATGAGGAAGGGCACGCCCATGTCGGCGCTGATCGAGTACATGGGCACCATCAGCCCGCCCGCGAGCCCCGCGAGTCCGGATCCGAACGCGAACGTCGTCGCGTACACCCGATCGACGGAGATGCCGGAGGACCGCGCGAGTGCGGCGTTCTCGAGGGACGCCCGCATCTGCAGGCCGAATCGGGTGCGGGTGAGAAGGAGCCAGCACAGCACCATCACCAGGGCGGTGATGAGGATGACCGCCGTCCGCCACTGCGAAACCGAGACTTCGCCGAACACGAAGGAGCCGACGAGCGGTGCCTCCACCGAGTAGAAGCGCCCGCCGAGCAGCGCACGGACGGCCTCGCGCAGCGCAAGCGCAATGGCGTAGGTGCCGAGCATCGCGGCGATCGGTGCGCGATAGAAGCGGCGGATGGCGATGCGTTCGAGCAGCAGTCCGATCAGCGCCACGACGAAAGGCGCGGCGATCATTCCGGCCCAGGTGGGAATGCCGTTCAGCTGGAAGACATAGACGGTATAGGCACCGAGCAGGACGAACTCGCCATGCGCGAAATTGAAGATGCCCATCATGCTGGCGATGACGCCGAGCCCAAGCCCGACGAGCACGAAGATCGCGCTGTACGCGAGCAGATCGAAGAAAAACGGTACGGCGCTCATGCCTCCCCCAGATTCGCGCCCTCGAACCCTCGGGAGCGCGGCCAGCGGTTTGCAGAAACCATGCCGAACGCCGTCCCGGCAGCGCGTGTGTTCGACGTCGCCGGTGTTAGTCCGACTGGTGTGCTCTGCCGAGAAAGATGTTTCGAGACTGACGGGGCGCATCGGCCGGTCATGGCACTGTCGTGCATTGCACAACAAAGGCCGCACCGCCCGTGTGCGGAATGGTGGCGCTGATCGCACCATCATCGGGCATGAGATTAACTTGCGCACCTTGTCGAGTACAAGGAGGGCTTTGGGGAAATGGGCAATGCGGTGCATTGGGCACCGAATCGGATTGGGGTCTTCTCAAGCCGCGGGTGCGCGTGCATGATCGACCGCAGGATTGCGCCATCCACTAGCGAGGGGCAACCGTGGTCTGCCGCTGCTTCAGACCCGCGGTCTGCTTCTGCTTCAGACAGGAGATCCGTCATGCCGACGCATGCCAAGGAAGCCGACCCCGCTCTGAGGGTCAAAGTCCTCGAGTCCATCCTCACGGAGAAAGGTCTGATCGATCCGAAAGCGCTCGACGCGCTGGTCGACACCTTCGAGCACAAGATCGGTCCGCGCAATGGGGCGCGCGTGGTGGCCAAGGCCTGGGTGGATCCAGCCTACCGGCAGCGCCTGCTGACCGACGGCACCGCGGCGATCAAGGAGCTGGGCTACTCCGGCCTGCAGGGCGAGGACATGGTGGTCCTCGAGAACACCGACGAGGTGCACAACATGGTCGTGTGCACGCTGTGCTCCTGCTATCCATGGCCGACGCTCGGCCTGCCGCCCGTCTGGTACAAGTCCGCGCCCTATCGGGCACGCGTGGTCGCCGATCCACGCGGCGTGCTCGCGGAGTTCGGTGTGACGATCCCAGAGACGACCGAGGTCCGCGTGTGGGACACCACCGCCGAGCTTCGATACCTCGTACTGCCGAAGCGCCCGGAGGGCACCGACGGTCTGAGCGAGGAGCAGCTCGCCGCGCTCGTCACCCGTGATTCCATGATCGGCGTCGGCGTCCTCGCCGCCGCGGCTTGACCCCCGATACCCGAGCCCTTCCGTCCGAAGTGATCCCTTCCTTCCGAAGTGGACCCTTTCGTCCGAAGGCATCCGATTTCGATCTTTAGGATTTCGATCTTTAGGAGACGACGATGAACGGCATCCATGACCTCGGAGGCATGCATGGCCTCGGTCCCATCATCCGCGAAGAGAACGAGCCGGTGTTCCACGCACCGTGGGAGGGACGGGCGTTCGGACTCTTCGCCGCCACTTTCGTATTCGCGGGCTACACGGTCGACGAGTTCCGCCACGAGATCGAGAAGATGGGCCATGCCGAGTATCTCGAGCATTCGTACTACGAGCATTGGCTCGTGGCCTTCGAGCAGGTGCTGGAGAAGCGCGGGTTCGTCACCGCGGAAGAGCGCGCGAAGCGCATGGCCGAACTGGAAAAGGGAGTCCACTGATGCTGCTCACGCCTGAGATCGTGCCGGGCCTCGTCGCCGCCGGCGCTTCCGCACGGGTTGCCGCCAGCGTCGCACCGCGCTTTCGCGTGGGCGACCGCGTCATCGTCCGCAACTTGAACCCGACCACGCACACCCGTCTCCCGCGCTATGTCCGCGGGCGCTTCGGCGTGATCGAAAAGGATTACGGCGTCTTCGCCTTTCCCGACACGCACGCCCATGGTCTCGGCGAGAAGCCGCAGCACTGCTACAGCGTGCGCTTCACGGCGCGTGAGTTGTGGGGGCCGGCAGCCTCCGAGCGCGATACGTTGCTCGCCGACCTGTTCGACGACTACATGGATCCGGCCTGAGTACGGGCGCTCAGATGGTCGAACCCGCTATGGAGACACCCGACTCGAACTCGATCCTGTTGTCGCGAGCGCTGCCCTGCGAGGGTCAGGCCGATCTCGCGTTCGCCGCGCCCTGGGAAGCCACCGCGTTCGCCATCGTGGTGAGCCTCGCGAAGGCCGGGCATTTCACCTGGGGCGAATGGGTGGAGTGCTTCTCGCGCGAAGTGGCAGCAGCCACGGCGGTGGAGGCGGCCGGGGGCGAGCCGCCTGGCTACTACGAGCAATGGCTCGCCGCCGCGGAGAAGATCCTGGCCGAGAAGAACCTCACCTCGATCGACCAGCTCCGCGCGAAGAAGCTGGGCATCGCGGCGGCCGGTCCGGCGCATCCGCTGCAGAAGCCGGCGCGGTCACCGCTCACGGTCGCCTGACGGCCGCTCTCGCGTGATGTCCACTGCCGCTGACCACCGCATTCCGGTCACCATCCTCACGGGCTTCCTCGGGGCGGGCAAGACGACCCTGCTGAACCGCATCCTGCGCGAACCCCACGGCCAGCGCATCGCCGTCATCGAGAACGAGTTCGGTGAGGCGGGCATCGACAACGATCTGCTCGTCACCGACGGCGACGAGCAGATCGTCGAGATGAACAACGGCTGCATCTGCTGCACGGTGCGCGGCGATCTCATCCGCATCCTCGGGGATCTCGGCACGCGGCGTCGCGAGGGCGCGGTGCAATTCGATCGCGTCATCATCGAGACCACCGGCCTCGCGGACCCTGCCCCCGTCGCGCAGACCTTCTTCATCGATGACGACATTGCGGCGGACTATCGGCTCGACGGCATCGTGACCGTGGTCGACGCGCGCCACGGCGACGAACAGCTCGATCAGCACCACGAAGCGCAGGAGCAGGTGGCCTTCGCCGACCGCATCCTCGTCTCGAAGGTCGACCTCGTCGGCGACGATGCGCGTCAGAGCCTCGAAGCCCGTCTGCGGCGGATGAACGTCCGCGCGCCGCTGCAGCGCGTGGACTTCGGCCGCGCCCCCATCGACGATCTGCTCGACATGCGCGGGTTCGACCTCGATGCCATCCTCGAGATCGAACCGGGCTTCCTGTCGGAGGACGATCACGAGCACGACGCGGCAATCCGCTCCTTCGTCTTCCGCGCCGACGAGCCCCTCGATCAGTCGGCGCTCGAGGTCTTCCTCGCCGACATGGTCCAGCGATATGGGCCGCAGCTGTTCCGCTACAAGGGCGTGCTGGCCATCGACGGGCTCGGCAGCCGGGTGGTGCTGCAGGGCGTCCACATGATGATGTCGACGGACATCGGCCGGCCCTGGGCCGCTGGCGAAACGCCGTCCTCCACGCTCGTCTTCATCGGCCGCGATCTGCCGGAAGCCGAGATGCGCGCGGGGCTGGCCGAGTGCCGCGTCGGAGGCACGCGGGCGGCCTGACGCTCTCCCCGATGGTCCGCAGTCCATCCTCCAGCCACCACTCCCCTGCTTACATCCCGAGCGTGCCCGGATCGGTTGATCCGGGCACGCTCGGTTGCTGTCTCAACTGGCCGCTATCGCAGCATGTACTTCCTGGCGAGCGGCACCTTCGACACCGGTTCCGCCCACAGCCGCTTGCCGTCCGCGAAGACCTGATGCGTCTGCGTGTCGACCGTGATGTGCGGCATTGCGCTGTTCCGCACCATGTCGGTCTTCCGGAGTTTTCGTACGCTGGTGATGGGCAGCCAGGGTTTCTCCGTCCCGAGCCGCTCGCGGGCGCCGGACTGCATCGCGAGCTGGCTCACGAACACGGCCGACAGCGCGTTCCTCGCCTTGCCGAGGGCGCCCCACATCGGCCGCTGGATCATCGGCTCGGTGATGAAGATGCTGCCGTTGCCGTCGCCCATGACCGACCACGCGACGAACCCGCCCTTGATCACCAGGAACGGTTTGATGCCGAACGAGGCCCGCGGCCAGATCACGAGGTCCGCCATCTTCCCGGGCTCGATCGAACCCACGTGCTGGTCGATGCCCGCGGCGATGGCCGGATTGATCGTGAGCTTCGCGATGTACCGCTTGATGCGCTCGTTGTCGGCGCGCGCCGTGGTTTCCTCGGGCAGGCGGCCGATCCGGTCCTTCATCACCGACGCCAGCTGCCAGCACTTCGCCGCGTTCTCGGCCAGGCGGCCCATGCCCTGCGTGTCGGTGGCGAAGATCGAGATGGCGCCCATGTCGTGCAGAAGGTCCTCGGCCGACATCGTCTGGGGTCGCACGCGCGCCTCGGCGAAGGCGATGTCCTCGGGGATCGAGAACGACAGGAAGTGGGCGAGCATCGTCATCGGCAGCCCCTCTTCCAGTCCTGCCGGCGTGAAGGGGTTCGTGGGGTTGGTCGACGACGGCAGCACGTTGGCGTAGCCGTTCACCCGGAGCAGGTCCGGCGCGTGGCCGCCCCCCGAACCCTCGGTGTGATACATGTGGATGGTGCGGTCGCCGATCACCGCCATCGTGTCTTCGCAGAAGCCGAACTCGTTGATCGTGTCGGTGTGGATGTGCACCGAGAAGTCGTTTCGGTCCGCCGCCGTGAGCGAACCTTCCATGACACCCGGAGACGCGCCGAAGTCCTCGTGGATCTTCACGCCGAGCGCGCCGCCGGCCACCGATTCCTCCACCGCCGCGACCGATCCGCACCCGCGCCCCAGGAACCCGAAGTTGAGCGGGAACTCGTCCGCGCCCTGGATGAGCTTGCCCAGCATGTTGGGCCCTGAGCAGCTCACATCGAAGTGCGGGCCCAGCGACATGCCGACCATGGTGGTGGTGCCGCCGGCGAGCGCGTGCCACGCCTGCTGCGGCGAGAGGAAGTGGGCGTGCGCCTCGATCACGCCGGCGGTGACGATGAAGCCGTCGCCGTGGACCACCGTGGTGTTCGGACCGCAGCGCAGGCGCGGATCGACGCCGTTCATGATCGACGGATTGCCGGCCTTGCCGACGCCGACGATGCGCCCGTCGCGGATGCCGATGTCGGCCTTCACGATCCCGATCACGGCGTCGATGATCGTCGCGTTCTGAACCACCATGTCGAGCGCGCCGGCGGCGTAGGTGCCGCCCTGGTCGAAGCCCTCGCCGTCGCGCATCACCTTGCCGGCGCCGGTGGTGAGTTCGTCACCGTGGTGGGTGAAGTCGTGCTCGACCTCGGCCAGCAGCGAGGTGTCGGCGAGCCGGACCATGTCGCCCTTCGTCGGGCCGTAGAGCTGTGCGTAGGCAGCGCGGGAAAGCTTGGTCATGGTGGTCTCCTCAGGCGCCCTGGTAGCCGCGCTTCCGCGCGAGTTCGATGGCCCGCACCCGCACGCCCGCGTCCGCGACGGATCCGTTCGTGAGGTCGCCGAAGCCGTGCACTTCTCCCGTGCCGCCGAACCCCACGAGTTCCACCTCCACCGCGACCCCGGGGTCGAAGCGCACGCCCGTGCCGGAAGGGCGGTCGAGCCGCATGCCGAAGGCGCTCGCGCGGTCGAACGCGAGCGCGCGGTTCACCTCGAAGAAGTGCGCATGGCTGCGGACCTGGATGGCGCGGTCGGCGGTGTTCGTCACCGTAAGGGTCACGCGCGTGCGGCCCGCGTTCATCTCGATGTCGCCCTCGGGCGTGATGATCTCGCCCGGGATCGGTTCGCCGCTCGTGTCTTCCTTGCCGGGGCGGATGGGGTCGAACACGACGACCAGCTTCGTGCCTTCGGCGAACGTCGGTTCCACGGCGACGAAGGGCAGCATCGACGCGACGCCGGGTTCCACGTCGTCGGTGGTGAGGAGGTTCCCGCCGAGCGCCAGGACATCCGCGTACGAAAGCCCCCGGCGGGCCGCGGTCATGACTTCGTCCGCGATGAGTGCCACGGCTTCCGGGTGGCTGAGACGGATGCCCAGGCTCCGATAGCGGCGCGCGAGTTCGGCGGCGCCGAAGAGCGTGAGGCGTTCCATCTCGGTGGGGGAGAGATTCATCATGGGCGGGTCTCCTGTGGCGGCATGCCGGTGGTGTTCGTGGGTCGGACGGAGTTCGCAACATGCGTGCCCCGCGGTTCACCGCCATAGCGTACTGCGCGGCGCGGCCATGAACTGTGCCGGTCGTGCCTCGCATCCGTGCACGGCGCACAGCAGGCGCGCGATGCCCGTGCATCCGGTACGGGTTCGTGCCCGTATACGGCCACGGGTGCAGCCCCTAGACTGCAGCCCACAGGTCGTCGCCACATCCATCCGGAGATTTCTTCCATGCACGCCACGCTGCCGATGCTCGCATCGACGGACTTCCCGCCCATCCGCCGGGGCGCGGTCACCACGCTCCAGGTGAACCTGGGCTATCGCTGCAACCAGTCCTGCCTGCACTGCCACGTGAACGCGGGTCCGACCCGCACCGAGGCCATGGACGCCGACACCGTGCGCCTCGTTCTCGACTACGTCCGCGCCTCGGGCGCGCACACGCTCGACGTGACGGGCGGCGCGCCGGAGCTGAACCCGCATTTCCGGATGCTCGTGGCGGAAGCCCGTGCCCTGGGCTGCCGCGTGATCGACCGATGCAACCTGACGATCCTCTCCGAGCCCGGCCACGAGGACCTCGCCGCGTTTCTCGCGGAGCACCAGGTGGAGGTGACTGCGTCGCTGCCGTGCTACACCGAGGAGCTTGTCGATCGCCAGCGAGGCGAGGGCGTGTACGCGCGGAGCATCGACGGCATCCGGCAGCTCAACGCGCTCGGGTATGCGGATCCGGGCTCCGGCCTCGTGCTGAACCTCGTCTACAACCCGCAGGGCCCCACGCTCCCGCCACCGCAGGAGGCGCTGGAGGCGGACTACAAGCGGGTACTCGGCGAGACCTTCGGCATCCGCTTCAACCAGCTCTTCACGCTCGCCAACATGCCGATCCAGCGCTTCGGTTCCACGTTGGTGTCGAAGGGCCAGTTCGACGGCTACATGCGTCTGCTCCGCGGCAGCCATCGCGACGAGAACGTCGAAGGTGTGATGTGCCGCAGCCACGTGTCCGTCGACTGGCGTGGCTACGTCTACGACTGCGACTTCAACCAGATGCTGGGCCTCCCGCTCGCACTGCCCGGGCGCCCGAAGGCGCGTCTCGCCGATCTCCTCGCCCACGATCCCGCCGGCAATCCGATCGCCGTCGCCGACCACTGCTATGGCTGCACGGCCGGGCAGGGGTCCAGCTGCGGCGGCGCGCTGGCGGATTGATGGCGGTCGCCTCGGACACCCGGAGTCCTCCATGACGAAGAGCCGCTGGCTCGTGCTGTTGCTGGTGGTCGGTGGGATCGTCGCGTTCTTCGCGCTCGACCTCGGGCGCTTCGCGAGCCTCGCCTACCTCAAGGCGCAGCAGGCGGAATTCGCCGCGTTCTACGCGACCCGGCCCGCGCTCACCATCGCCGCGTTCTTCGTCGTCTACGTGGCCGTCACGGGGCTGTCGCTGCCTGGGGCGCTGGTCATGACGCTCGCCGGCGGTGCGCTGTTCGGCGTCGTGGTCGGCACGATCGTGGTGTCGTTCGCCTCGACGATCGGTGCAACCCTCGCGTTCCTCGCGAGCCGCTTCCTGTTCCGCGACGCCGTCCGCGCGCGCTTCGGCGACAAGCTGAAGGCGCTCGACGCCGGGATCGCGAAGGAGGGCGCGTTCTACCTCTTCACGCTGCGCCTCGTGCCGGCGTTCCCGTTCTTCGTGATCAATCTCGCCATGGGGCTCACGCCCATCCGTGCGGTGACGTTCTACTGGGTGAGCCAGATCGGCATGCTCGCCGGCACCATCGCTTACGTGAATGCAGGCACGCAGCTCGGCCGCATCGAGTCGGCGTCGGGCATCCTGTCGCCCGGGCTGATCGGATCGTTCGTCGTGCTGGGCCTGCTGCCCCTCGTGCTGAAGAAGATCCTCGACACGCTGAAGGCCCGCCGCGTCTACGCCGGATGGAAACGGCCCGCGACGTTCGACCGCAACCTGGTCGTGATCGGCGCCGGGGCCGGTGGCCTCGTGTCGGCGTACATCGCGGCCGCGGTGAAGGCGAAGGTCACGCTGGTCGAGCGGCACCGCATGGGCGGCGACTGTCTCTACACCGGCTGCGTGCCCTCGAAGGCGCTGATCCGCACCGCGAAGTTCCTGTCCCAATCGAAGCGCTCTGCGGAATTCGGCGTGCGTTCGGCCACGGCGCAATTCGACTTCCGCGACGTGATGGCGCGTGTGCAGCGCGTGATCCGCGACATCGAGCCGCACGATTCCGTCGAGCGTTACACGTCCCTCGGCGTGGAGTGTCTGAAAGGCGAAGCGACGATCACGTCCCCGTGGACCGTCGACGTGAAGACGGCGGACGGGGTCCACACCCTCACCACGCGCAGCATCGTGATCGCCGCCGGCGCGCGTCCGTTCGTCCCGCCCATCCCCGGCATCGAGACCGTCGGGTGCCTCACCTCCGACACGTTGTGGTCCCTCGACGCGTTGCCGCCGCGGCTCGTCGTGCTGGGCGGCGGGCCGATCGGCTGCGAGCTGTCGCAGGCGTTCGCACGGCTCGGATCGCACGTGACGCAGGTCGAGATGGCGCCGCGCCTCATGGTCCGCGAGGATCCCGAGGTCGCGGAGATGGTCCTCGCCCGTTTCCTCGCCGAAGGCATCGACGTGCGCCTCGGCCACAAGGCCGTGCGGTTCGCGGTGGAGGGCGGCGAGAAGGTCCTGTACGCGGAGGCCGCTGGCGGCGAGGTCCGCATCGCGTTCGATGTGCTGCTGTGCGCCGTCGGGCGCGTCGCGAACACCACGGGCTACGGCCTCGAGGCGCTCGGCATCCCGGTCACCAAGGCGCGCACGGTCGAGGTCGACGAGTTCCTCGCGACGAAGTACCCGAACATCTACGCGTGCGGAGACGCCGCGGGGCCGTACCAGTTCACGCACACCGCGGCGCACACCGCGTGGTACGCGGCGGTGAACGCGCTCTTCGGGCGGTTCCGCCGCTTCCGGGCCGACTTCTCGGTGATCCCGTGGGCCACGTTCACGGAGCCCGAGGTCGCGCGCGTCGGGCTCAACGAGCAGGAGGCGAAGGAGAAGGGCGTCCCGCACGAGATCACGACGTACGGTCTCGACGATCTCGACCGCGCCATCGCCGACGGCGAGGCCCACGGTTTCGTGAAGGTCCTCACCGTGCCGGGCAAGGACCGCATCCTCGGCGCGACCATCGTCGGAGAGCACGCCGGGGATCTCATCGCGGAGTTCGTGCTCGCGATGCGCCACGGCATCGGCCTGAACAAGATCCTCGGCACCATCCACATCTATCCGACGCTCGCCGAGGCCAACAAGTACGTGGCCGGCAACTGGAAGCGTGCGCACGCGCCCGCGGCGGCACTGCGCTGGGTGGCGCGCTACCACGCCTGGATGCGGGGGTAGGTGGCGGGTTCGTCGTCCGACATCGGGCCAGGCCTATGTGGACGGGATACCATGTGAACGCGCCGGCCGCTTCCACCATCGCGCCGGCTCCTTGCCATCCGACGCCCCGATCAAGGCCAGACGCCCCGATGCCCTTCCTCCGCTTCTTCCTCGCCCTCATCCTCCTCTGCGCAGTCGACGCCTCGGCCGCCTTCGATCACACCCACGCAACCTGGGGCGCGCTGCTGAAGCGCCATCTGGTGCTGGGCGAAGGCGCACGGTCATCGCGGGTCGACTACACGGGGATGTCGCGTGATCGGGCCCAGCTCGGCACGTATCTCCAGTCGGTGTCGGCCGTCACCCCCGACGAGTACGCCACCTGGCAACGGGCCCAGAAGCTCGCGTTCCTCATCAATGCCTACAACGCATTCACCGTCGAGAAGGTCCTCACGCGCTATCCCGATCTGAAGTCGATCCGCGATTTCGGCACCGTGATCGGCAACCCGTGGAAGGACCGCTTCTTCACCCTCCTCGGCAAGCCGATGCATCTCGACGCTTTGGAGCACGACACCATCCGCGCCCGCGGCGTGTTCGACGACCCACGCATCCACTTCGCGGTCGTGTGCGCGTCCGTCGGCTGCCCGATGCTGCGCGAAGAGCCCTACGAGGCGTCGCGGCTCGAACGGCAGCTGGACGAGCAGGTGGTGCGCTTTCTCGGCGACCGCACGCGCAACCGGTACGCCGACGGCAAGCTCGAAGTCTCGAAGCTCTTCGACTGGTACGAGAAGGATTTCAGCGCCGGCCTGCGCGGCATCAAGTCGGTGGAGCAGTTCCTCGGCATGTACGGCGGGCTGCTGGCGGACGCGCCCGCCGATCGCAAGCTGATCGAGGACAGGCGCGTCAAGGTCCGGTACCTCGACTACGACTGGGCGCTGAACGACGTGAAGCGCTGAGGTTCCAGCGCCGGGCGCAGACGCGCTATCGCGGGCGCTTCGCCCCTGCCCGTGCGACGGCGGGCGCTGCCTTCGGTGCCGCACGCCTGGCGGCACTGACGGGTGCGTCCGGTTGCTTCGTGATGAACGCGTTGTTCACCCACCCCTCCACATCGGTGGGGCCATCTACTTCCACCCGGCTCCAGCGGCTGCCCTGTTCGAGCATCGTGACGACCGTGCCCTTCTTCAGCGCCGGCGCGACGGTCTCGAACGATCCGTCAGGACCCCTGCGGATGTTGAGCGAGGTGGCCGTCACCACGTAGTGCGGCGCCTCGTCGTGATCGCGACCGAGCGCGCGCGAACGGATCGATGCGAGCGGGAACGCCGGCCCCGGATCCTGCTTGCGGCCGCGGGCGATGTCCTCGTGACCGAGCACATCCTCGAGGCCGTAATGCTCCACCAGGAGGTCGGCGATCTCCAGAGCGCGCGCGATCTGCGCCTCGGTGTATGCGTGCCAGCCGCGCACCCCGCCGCCGTGCTTGTGCTCGGCGACCATCACCTCCTTGTCGGGATACGTTTTCCCGAACCACGCCACGTAACTCGTCCCCACGCGGTTCATCGGGCCGGCGTTGTCCATCTCGATGCCGATCGACGCATTGTTGAGGCCCACCAGACCGTTCCACTGGCTCTGCCCGGCGTGCCAGGTGACCACGTCGAACGGAGCGAGCTGCACGATGGCGCCGTCCCGGCCGAGCACGATGTGGGCGGAGGCGTTCCCGCTCGGCTTGCGCGTGCAGAGCGACTCCACGGAGCTCGCCGCGGACCGGCCGGCGGTGTAGTGGAACACGAGGTATCGGGGTGTCAACTTTCCCCCGCGATTGGGCGTATCCCGATAGGTCACCTTGTCGCCCACGAACCGATGTTTTTCGATCTTCAGCATCGCGCATCCTCCGAACCGGAACGCGTCGAGCATACCCCGTTCGTGTAGGCTCGCTCACCATGACTTCGACGCCGCCAACGCCTCCGCTGTCGATCGTGATGCCCGCCCTCGACGAGGCTGCGGGCATCGGTGCTGCGCTCGCGCGATTGCAGCCGCTGCGCGGTCGTGGGTGCGAAGTCATCGTCGTCGACGGCGGCAGTCGCGACGCCACGGTCGACCTCGCGACGCCGTCCTGCGATCGCGTGGCGGTGTCGCCACCGGGCCGAGCTGCGCAGATGAACGTAGGCGCCCGCGTCGCGCACGGAGATGCGCTGCTCTTCCTGCATGCCGACACCGAACTGCCTGTCGACGCCGACCGGCTCGTGCTCGCGGCACTGGGCACCAACCGCCACGTGTGGGGGCGGTTCGACGTGCGCATCAACGGTCGCCCCGCGCTGCTTCGCGTCATCGCGGCGATGATGAATCTGCGCTCCCGGCTCACCGGGGTGGCGACCGGCGACCAGGCCATCTTTTGTCGCCGCTCGGCCTTCGACGCCGTGGGCGGCTTTCCGCTGCAACCGCTGATGGAGGACGTCGAGATCTCGAAGCGGCTACGTCGCCTCGGGCGCCCCGCATGTCTCCGCGCGAGGGTCACGACATCGGGCCGTCGATGGGAGAAGCACGGCGTCGTGCGCACCGTCCTGTTGATGTGGCGCCTTCGCCTCGCGTACTTCCTCGGCGTCGATGCCGCACGGCTCGCACGCAGCTATCCGAGGCATCGTGGCTGACGTCGCGCCGGTGCCGATTCTCGTGTTCGCGAAGGCGCCGGACCCGGGCACCGTCAAGACGCGGCTCGTTCCGACCCTCGGCGAAGGCGGTGCCGCCGTGCTCGCCGCGCGCTTCGCCCGCCGCACGCTAGACACCGCCGCGCGCGCCGCGGTCGGTCCCGTCGTGCTGATGTGCGCACCGGATCCGACCCACGCGTTCTTCGAGGTCTGCCGCCGCCGGCACGGCGTGACGCTCGAACCGCAGGGCCACGGTGATCTCGGCGAGCGCATGCATCGCGCGTTCGCGACGACACTCGCCCATGCGGCCGGCGCGATCGTCGTGGGTACGGACACGCCGGACCTGTGCACTTCGGATCTCGTCGAGGCCGCCGAGGCGCTCCGCGATGGCGTCGACGCGGTGCTCGGACCGGCCGAGGATGGCGGCTACTGGCTTCTCGGTCTGCGACGCCCCGCCGCCGCGCTGTTCGAGGCGATGCCCTGGAGCACCGCGGACGTTCTGCGGATCACACGCGAGCGACTGGCCGCGCTGGGCTGGCGCGCGCATTTCCTGGCCGTGCGTACCGACATCGATCGACCGGACGACATCCACACCATGCTCCAACGGCCGGAGCTGGCACCGCTCGTGGCGGATCTCGTCGCCCGGCAGTCGGGCGGGGGCGCGTCGTGATGCCCGGGTGGCTTTCATGAAGCGCCTGATCCTCGCGGGCGGCGGACATGCACACGTGGAGGTGCTGCGACGGCTCGGACTCGCCCAGCGCCCCGGTATCGAGGTCGTGCTGGTGAGCCCGCTTCCGCTCACTCCGTACTCGGGCATGCTGCCTGGCGTCGTGTCAGGGCACTACACGTATCGCGAGGCGTGCATCGATCTGGCGCCGCTGGCGCAGTTCGCGGGCGCGCGCTTCCTGCAGGCGCGGATCACGGGCATCGAGGCGGACGCCGGCCTCGTGCGCATCGACGATGGCAGCGCGCTTCCGTACGACGCCTTGTCCATCGACACCGGCTCCGTGCCTCCCCTCCGGTCGATCGACGGGGCCGACCGCTTCGGTATCAGCGTGAAACCCGTCGAGCGCTTCCTGGAGGCGTGGCAGGCGGTACTCGACGAGCCGCCCGCGCGGGTCCGACGCATTGCGGTCGTTGGCGCCGGCGCCGGTGGCGTCGAACTCGCGCTCTCGATGCGCGCGCGCCTGCGCCGCGCGGGCCGCGACACCGCTGTGTCGCTCTTTGGCGAGGCCCCCGATCTGCTCCCCAGCCACGCGCCTGCCGCAAGGCGTCGCATCCGGGCCGCGCTCGACGCGCGTGGCATCGGCATGGTGTTCGGGCATCGCGTCGAGCGCGTGGCGCACGACGGCCTGCGGCTGTCCGACGGTCGCACCGCCGAGGCGCAGTGGATCGTCTGGGCCACGGGGGCGGCTGCGCCGCCATGGTTGCAGACCAGCGGACTCGCGCTCGATGCGGACGGCTTCGTCGCGGTCGATGCCTGCCTGCGGTCGGTCTCGCATCCGGCCGTGTACGCCGCAGGGGACGTGGCCACGGTGAGCCGCCACGTTCGTCCGAAGTCGGGTGTGTACGCGGTCCGGCAGGGCCCGCCGCTCGCCGCGAACCTGCTGCGTGCGCTGGCAGGAGACACGCCGCAGCCCTATCTTCCCCAGAAGCGGACGCTTGCCCTGCTGTCCACCGGCGACGGCCACGCCATCGCCTCGTGGGGACCCTTCTCGACCGGGGGCGCGTGGGCGTGGCGGTGGAAGGATCGGATCGATCGCGCCTTCATGGCGAGGTACGCATACGCGTGATTGCAGGTGCGGATCGCCACTTCGCAGGTTCGGCATTCCGGCGCGCGGCAGCGCCTCGTTCCGGCGGGGCCAGGTCTTGACGGTCATGGTCGGCGCACTGATGCCGTGGCAGGCGCAAGACATGCTGTCGGACCTTCCAGTGATGCCCGCATCGGGCACTTGCGTCCCGGGAGTTCGTTCCGGGCGGCTGCGCACGTACGATGTCGCTCTCGTGGGTGGTGCCGCAGTCGCGTGCATCCCGCGCATCGATAGGAGAATCTCCCAGTGTCGCTTCGACCCCCCATCCTTGCCCTGTCTCTCACGCTGGCGTTGGTGGCCGCCACCTCGCACGCCGCCGGCGATCTCACGCGGCAGGAACCGACGCGTCTCACCATCACCTTGGGGAACGCCGAGGGCGAACACCGCTTCTCGCCGGACTCGCTCACTCTCGAGACCGGGAAGCTGTACGCGCTGCGGCTCCAGAACGTCGGCGCCGAGGCCTACTACTTCGCGTCCCCGGGACTGGCCGAGGCCGTGTTCACGCGCAAGGTGACCATCATGGGTGCCGACGGCAAGCCCAGCGCCGAGGTCTACGGCGCCGTGCGCCGCATCGAGGTCAAGCCCGGTGTGACCGCGGAGTGGTGGTTCGTGCCCGTGAAGACGGGTCGGTTCGAGGACGTGAATTCCACGCGCCCCCACACCGAGGCGGGCATGCGCGCGGTCGTCGAGGTGAAGTAGCGCAGCGGCGATGCCGATCGCCATGACCGACCCTGCCGGATGCAGCGGTACCTGTATCCGCTCGCGCGCGCGATGACGGCCGATCTCTGCGCGGCGGTGCGATCGTGACCTTCAACGACGTGGACGGCCTACCGTTGCTTGGCGTCGCCGTGGCGCTCGGCATCGGTCTCTTGATCGGTGCCGAGCGCGAACGCCGCAAGGGAGAGGGGCCGCGGCGGGGGCAGGCGGGCCTGCGCACCTTCGCGCTGACGGCTGTCGCAGGGGCGTGTGCGTTGCTGCTGGGGGATGCCGTTCTCCTGGCGGTCGTCACGGCCGGGGTGGCCGCGTTCGCCGCGGTCGGGCACTGGCGCAGCCAGGATCGGGATCCCGGCGTCACCACGGAGACTGCGATGGTGGTCACCGTGCTGCTGGGCGGGCTCGCGGTGCGCGATGCGGCGGCCGCGTCCGCGATCGGCGTCTGCGTGGCGATCCTGCTCGCGGCGCGCGACCGCATGCACGGCTTCGTGAAGCGCGTGCTGTCGGCCCGGGAGCTGGAGGATGGTCTCGTGCTGGGCGCGGCGGCACTCGTGGTCATGCCGTTCCTGCCGGACCGGGGCATGGGCCCGTTCGCCGCGCTGAACCCGCACACACTCTGGTTGATCGTCGTGCTCGTCATGGCCATCGGCTCGGCGGCCCACGTGGCGACGCGCGCCCTCGGGACCCGCTACGGCCTTCCCCTGGCAGGCTTTGTGTCCGGATTCGTGTCCAGCGCCGCCACGGTGGGTGCGATGGCTGCCCGGGCCGTGCGCGATCCGGCCGCGGCGCGACCTGCGGCCGCGGCGGCAGTGCTGTCCTCGGTCGCCACGGTCGTACAGCTCACGGCCGTGCTCGCGGTCACAAGTGGTGCGGTGCTCTCCGCGTTGGCGCCATCGCTTGCGGGTGCCGGCCTCGCGGCAGCCCTGTGGGGCGCGGTCTACACGGTGCTCGGATTGCGGTCGCCAGCGGACGTGGAGCCCGACGAGGGACGCGCCTTCAGTATTCGCGCGGCGTTGGGCTTTGCGGCGATCGTGGCCGTGACGCTCGTGACCTCCGCGGCCCTCAGTGCGTGGGCGGGAGATGCCGGGCTGGTGGTGGCCAGCGCCCTGGCCGGCTTCGCGGACGCCCACGCGGCGGCGGTGTCCGTCGCGTCGCTCGTGCGCGAAGGACATCTGGACGCCGGTGCCTCCGCCGTTCCGGTGCTTGCCGCGTTCACCACGAATGCGCTCATGAAGATCGGGCTCGCGATCTTCTACGGCAACCGCCGTTTCGCCCTGCACGTGGTGCCCGGCGTGGCGCTCACCGTCGTCGGTGCCTGGTTGCCGTACGTCGTGGCGTGCTGACGGCAGACCGCGGGTGCGCCCGTTACGTCTGGCATCCCGGGCAGTAGTACGTCGAGCGCTGACCCTGGCGGATGAGCCGGATCGTTCCGCCGCAGCGCAGGCAGGGTTCGCCATCGCGGCCGTACACCGCCGACTCCGTCTGGAAGTGTCCGCGGTTGCCGGCGCCGTCCACGTAGTCGCGCAGGCTGGATCCGCCGGCCGCGATCGCGCGTGCGAGCGTCTGTTTCACCGCACCGACCAGGCGCTCGCAGCGCGCCATCGACAGCCGGCGCGCGGGCACCTTCGGATTGATCCCGGCGACGTGCAGCGCCTCCGACGCGTAGATGTTTCCCACACCGGTGACGAGCTGGCCGTTCATCAGGACGTGCTTGATCGCGACGGCGCGACCGCGCGTGATGCGATGCAGGTAGGTGCCGTCGAACTCCGCTTCGGCGGGTTCCGGCGCCAGCGCGGCGAGCAGGGGATGCGTCGCCGGATCGCCCTCGATCCAGTGGATGCTCCCGAAGCGCCGCGGATCGTGGAAGCGCAGCACGGTGCCATCGTCGAGCACCGCATCGACGTGATCGTGCTTCACGACCGGTGTGTCGGCCGGCACGTGCAACAGGCTGCCCGACATCCCGAGGTGGATCATCGCGACGCCGTGATCGGTGCCGACGAGGAGGTACTTCGCGCGGCGGCCGACGGTGGCGATGGTGGCGCCCGTCAGCCGCGCCTCGAACTCCGGCGCGATGGGCCAGCGCAGCCGACGATCTCGCACGGTGACGCCGACGACGCGCCGGCCCAGCAGGCCCGGTTCGAGGGATCGCCTGGTGGTCTCGACCTCGGGGAGTTCGGGCATGCCGTGCGCCCGTCTATCGGTCGCCTGCCGGTTCGGTGGGCGGCGAAAGAAGCCGGGCCGCCTTGTCCGCGCCGAACACGAATTGCAGTTGTTCATCGGGCCGGGCGACGATGAACTCGGGCGCGCGCTTCACGACCACGAGGTCGAGCGTGCGGCCGTTGGCGAGTTCGATGCGGAGCCGTTCGCCCTTCGGCGCGCTGGTGGTCGCCTGGGTCGCGAGGCTGGAGGCGAAGCGCCATTCCTCGGCCCAGCGCGCGAGGTCGTCCTGCGAGGCCTTGTCGTCGTCGGAGCGCGTCCACTTGCCGTCCTTCGCGGCGAGCGTGACGCCCGGCAGCTCGAACCGCACCGGGACTTCGTCCTCGGCGAGGAGCATGTGCGTGGTGAGACTGTCGGCGCTCGTGGGCAATCCGTAGGCGAAGATTGCGGGCACGAGATAGACGGTGTTGCCGGACAGCACGTACTGCTCGTTGGTCATGCTGTTCATCATCCCGAACGCGAACTCCTGGTTGCCCAGCTGGCCACCCATCGTGACCTTGGCGAACGGCTTGTCGAGTTCGAACCGCGCGAGATCCTCGGCGGGAAACGTCACGGCGGCCTGGGCGGCGAGCAGGTCGAGCAGGCGCCCGGCCTGGGTAGCATCGGTGCGGGCGCGGAACGGGGCGGTCTGGATCCAGTGCCTGCCCTCGCGTTCGAGGACGATTTCGGGGAGTCCGTTGCGGGCGATGCGGATCGACGTCACATCCGCAGCCTTCAGCTGCGACACGGCCTGTGTTGCGACCGGCGTGCTGCCGGGACGCAGGGTCATCCACAGCGCCAGCCCGGCGACCAGCGCGAGCAGCACGGCGTTGACGAGGATCTTGCCCTTCATGGCGGTGGTTCCATGCGCACGGCGCCGCTCATGCGCGGCGGCGGCGCCACCAGATCATGCCGCCGGTGAAGAGGAATGCGGCCGGGAGGACGATCAGGAAGGTGAGCGCGATGAACACCAGCCACGAGCGCGACAGCTCGAGATTCGCATCGATGCGCGAACGGGGCTCGAGCGTGATGAGGCCCTCGTCGCCGGCCAGCCAGTTGACGAGATTGATGCCGAGGTCGATGTTGCCGAGCAGCCCCGCGTACGTGTTCGCGAGGAAGTCGCCGCTGCCGGAGACGACGATCCGCTGCATCTTCCCGTCGAGATCGCGTTCGAGCGCGGTGACCACCGTGACCGGCCCGCGGATGTCGCGCGCCTTGTCGAAGCTCACCTCGGCATCCAGCGGACCGGTCTCGACCCAACCCGCCTGCGCCACCTCGACCAGCGGCGTCGCCCGCCAGACCTTCGCATCGTCGTTCACCGCGATGCGGCGGGCGTTCGGAAAGGCAGTGTTCAGCGAGAAGCCGCGCGTGGCGGGGTGGCGTCCGTAGGCGAAGGCGATCGCGACGGGGCCGGCGCCGCGCAACTCGTTGGCGGCGGGGTCCACCACCACGCCCGGGGTGAGCTGCAGACCGAGGAGTTCGGCGATGGGCTGCAATCCGTGCAACGGTTCCTGGTCGAGCAACCAGAAGACGCTGCCGCCGCGATCGATGTACGCGCGGATCTTCGCGACCTCGGCCGGCAGGAGATCCACGCCGGGGCCGGCAATGACGAGCATCGACGCGTTGTCCGGCACCGCGGGCGCCACGCCGAGATTCACCACCGAGAGCTTGAATCCCTTCGCTTCGAGGCGCCGACCGAACTCGCCGAGATCGTGGTTCGCGATGCCCTTCGGGCTGCGCTCACCGTGGCCGTCGAGGAAGAACACCTGTCGTTCCGCGTTCCGGGCGAGGCGGGCGAGGAGGTTGGCGAACGACTGCTCGTCGAGCGCGGTGAGGTGTTCGCTGCGGCCGTCGAACGTCACGACCATCTCGCCGTTCATCCGGATGTTGGCGGCTTCGGCACGCTTCGGATCGGCGCGCGTGTCGACGAACGAAACGGTGAGATCGCTCTTCTCGAGTCGGTACGGCGTCATGAACTCGGCGATTCGCTGACGGATGTCGCCGACCGAGGCATCCTGCTCGGCGGTGTAGTACGCGGTGACGGTCACCGGACCCTTCAATACGGCGAGCGTCTGGACGGTGCCGGGGCTCAGGCTGTTGCGGGCGTTCTGGGTGAGGTCCCACTGACGGAAGTGGTCTTGCGACAGGCGCGCGAGCAGGAGGACGGCGGCCACGAGCAGGACGACGAAGAGCCCGTTCTGGGCGAACAGGGCGAGGCGAGCGCGGGGCGAGGAACTCATGCGGCGAGCCGGTCGCGATCGAGCCGGCGGATGGCAAGCGCGAGGAAGAGGATCATCACCAGGACGAAGTAGGCGAGATCCCCGGTGTGCAGCGTCCCGCGCGCGAAGCTCTCGTAGTGCTTCATGATCGAGACGAGGTGCAGGGGGCTCTCGGGGTCGGACGCACCGAGGCCGATGATCCAGAGGCCGATCAGCACCGCGAAGGCGGAGATCGCCGCGACCACCGGCTGCGCCGTCAGCGTCGATAGATAGAGACCCACCGCGGCGAACGTGGACGCCAGGAGCGCGATCCCGAGGAGGTTCGCGCACAAGAGACCGGCGTCGATGCGTCCGCCCGCGTAGAGCGACACCGCCATCAGGAGGATGAGGCCGCACGCGACCATCAGGAAGGTGACGAGGCCCACGAACTTGCCGAGGACGATCTCGGTGAGCGACACGGGCGCGGACAGCAGGAAGGTGAGCGTCTGGTTGCGACGCTCCTCGGCGATGAGCCGCATCGAGAGCAATGGCACGACGAGCAGCAGGATGAACGTCGCCGTTCCGAAGACCGGTGCAATCACAGCCTCGGTGACGCCGGGCGGATTCGGGTACTGCGCGAGCTGCGGCTGCATGATCTGGTAACGGTCGAGTGCCACGAGAAAGACGTACCCGAAGACGACCTGTAGAACGGCGAGCACCACCCAGGCGAGCGGGGCACCGAAGAGGCTGCGCAATTCCTTGCCGGCGATGGTGAGGATCACGGTGTGGCAGGCGCGACGGCGTCGTCGCGCTGGGTGAGGTTCACGAACACTTCCTCCAGGGTCGTTTCCACGGGGCTCAGTTCCACGAGCCCCCAGTCGTTCTGCACGGACATCTTCACGACCGCTTCCGCGGGCTCGGCGCCGGCTTCGTGGAAGAGGCGGAACCGGTGGCGGGCCAGCGCCTCCACCGCCTTGACGCCTTCGAGCCGCGCGAGGATCTCCCCGGTGGGCGGCCGCCGGAATGCGACGGTGATCGCGTGCCCCTGGCGATGCGCCTTGAGGGCTTCGATGGTGTCGGTGTAGACGACGCGTCCGTTGTTCAGGATCTGCACGCGGTCGCAGACGGTCTCGACCTCCGGCAGGATGTGGGTCGACAGCAGCACGCTGTGGTTCGAGGCGAGTTCGCGGATGAGTGCCCGGATCTCGCGGATCTGGTTGGGGTCGAGGCCCACGGTGGGTTCGTCGAGGACCACGACGTCCGGGTCGTGCACGATGGCCTGCGCGATGCCGACCCGCTGCTGATAGCCCTTCGAGAGCGTGCCGATCATCCGATCGCCCATGTCCGCGAGACCGCAGCGGCGGAGCGTCCGTGCCACCGCGTCGGCGATGCCCGCCCGCGGTATCCGGTGCAGGCGGGCGGCCATGCGCAGGTACTCGGTGACCGTGAAGTCCTTGTAGAGCGGCGGAGTCTCGGGCAGATAGCCGATCCGCGCCTTGGCCTTCGTGGGCTGTTCGATCAGATCGATGCCGCACACGCGGATCGCGCCGGCCGTCGGGGCGAGGTTGCCCGTGAGCATCTGCATCGTGGTGGTCTTGCCGGCCCCGTTGGGGCCCAGCAGCCCGAGCACTTCGCCGCGGGCAAGGGTGAGCGAGACGTCCTGAACTGCCCGGCGTGCACCGAAATCACGAGACAGGCCGGAGGCCACCAGGGTGGGCTCGGGAGAGGTGTTCAAGGGCTCGACCGGAAGAAGAAATCTTGGATGGAACCGCAGGCCTGACTCCGGTGCCTGACAAGGACTGCGGGATCAGGGGGCGGGACAGGCACGACACGCAACGCACTCAACTCGAATCCGACAATGCAACTCAGGCAACGCAACCCACGTAACGCAACCCACGTAACGCAACACAAACATCACATTCCACGGGACAACCGACACCAACCGTCCCAAACCTCGTGGACCCAACCTCGTGGAATGTGCGTTCAGCATGACACCAAAACCGTGTCCGTGCCGGTCGAGGAACAGCCCAATTCCGCTGGTCGTCTCCGGGTGAGGCGGTCGCTTGTGACGCCTCTGAAATATACCTAAACTGACCTCGCGGTCCAAGAACCAGAACGGGGTTCGACCCCTCCAAGCGTGTCTGCCTGCATGTGACGTGGTCGACACGGGGCATGCAGTCGCGGCACCAGGAGCGCCCCTACGGCGCGCGAACACCTCTCGATCGGACCCCTGTCCATGCGGATATCACTGCTCGTTCCACTTCTCGCCGTACTTCTGCCCGTTTCATTGCCCGCCTGCGCGCAGCCTGGCAAGGCGCGGTACGCCACCCAGAGCGCGTCCATGGTTGCCAAGGGTGGCGCCCGGTTCCCCGATGCGATGATCCTCGCGCAGACGGGTGGTGCCGAGGAGGGTGACTTCCATTCGGCGCCGCGGACCGCCGCTGCCCCCGACAAAGCGGCGAAACTGCCCTCCCAATCGCTGTCCAGGGAGCTGCTCTACAAGTTCCTGCTCGCCGAGATCGCTGCGCAGCGCGGGAATGTCCGGCTGGCCGCCCGAGCGTACGTCGAGCTGGCGCAGGCGACTCGGGACCCCCGCGTCGCCCGGCGCGCGACCGAGATCGCGATGAACGGGCGGATGGGCGACATTGCCGCCGAGGCTTCGAGCACGTGGCTCGACATCGATCCCGATTCGCCTCAGGCGAAGCAGACGCTCATCGCGGCGCTCGTGGGCAACAGCAAGCTGCAGGACGCGAAGCCCGTGTTGCAGCGACTCCTCGCCGCGGACAAGGCGCGCACCGGGGCCACCTTCATGCAGCTCCATCCGCTGCTGTCCCGCTACCCCGACAAGAACGCCGCCTTCGAACTGGTGCGCGAACTCGCGAAGCCCTATCCGAAGCTGCCGGAAGCCCACTTCGCCGTCGCCCAGATGGCCCTCTCGGCCGACAACGCCGAGCTCGCCCGGACCGAAGTGACCGAGACCCTGGCGCTGAACCCCGGGTTCGAACCTGCCGCAGTGCTGAATTCCCAGTTCCTCCAGCGGGAATCCACGGGGTCGGCCATCACCTACCTGGAAGGATTCCTCGCCCAGAATCCGAAGGCGCGGGATGCCCGCCTGATGTACGCGCGGATGCTGGCGGCGGACAAGCGCCCCACGGAAGCACGCCGCGAGTTCGAAACCATCGAGCGCGACGCCCCTCAGAACGCCGAAGTGGCGGTCATGATCGGCCTGCTGTCGCTCCAGATGCAGGACTTCGACGCGGCCGAGACCCGGCTGAAGCGGGCGATCGATCTGCAGTACCGTGATTCCGACACGCTGCGCTTCTACCTCGGGCAGATCGCCGAGGAACGCAAGCGCGAAGAGGAGGCGCTCGGGTGGTATGAGCAGGTGCAGGGGGGCGAGCAGTTCGTGCCGGCGGCCGTGCGGTACGCGCTGATCCTTGCCCGCCAGAACCGTATGCCGGAGGCGCGGGAGTACCTCCGCAATGTGCAGGCGCAGAGCCCTGAGCAGCGCGTGCTGCTCATCCAGGCGGAGGCGCAGGTGCTGCGGGAAAGCAAGGCCTATCAGGAAGCCTTCGATGTGCTGGAAGCCGCGCTCGAGGCGGAACCCGCACAGCCCGACCTCCTGTACGACGTCGCGATGGCAGCGGAGCGCCTCGATCGGATCGACGTCCTCGAGGCCCGGTTGAAGCAGCTGATCGCCCTGCGTCCGGACCATGCCCAGGCGTACAACGCCCTGGGTTACACGCTCGCCGATCGCAATCTCCGCCTGGACGAGGCGAAGGTCCTGATCGAGAAGGCGCTGGCCCTCGCCCCCGAGGACCCCTTCATCCTCGACAGCATGGGCTGGGTGGAGTACCGGATCGGCAACATCGATCGGGGGCTCGCGTACCTGCAGCAGGCGTATCTCAAGCGTCCGGACCCGGAGATCGCGGCGCACCTCGGCGAGGTCCTGTGGGTGAAGGGGGACCGTGCGCAGGCCGAGCGCATCTGGCGCGAGTCCCTCCAATCGCATCCCGCGAACGAGGAACTCAAGGCGGCGATGGCCCGCCATCTGCAATAGGCCATCGATGACGAGGTTCGCAGCGGCCTGCCTGGGCGCGTCGCTGATCGTCGGCTGCGCTCTCGTGCCGGAGCGCGCCATCGTCGGGCATCCGTCGTCGGACGCCTTCGAGGTGAAGGGGCGTATCGCGGTCCGCTACGAAGGCGATGGCTATACCGGGACGATGCGCTGGAAGCATTCGCCGGCCCTCGACACGGTGGAGCTGTACACCCCCATCGGTACCCTCTACGCACGCCTGACCCAGGACGCCGATGGCGCTGTGATGGAGACCGCCGACGGGAAGCGCTTCGCCGAACGCGACGCCGGTGCGCTCTCCCGACGGGTGCTCGGCTGGGAGCTTCCCCTGGCAGATCTGCCGCACTGGATGTTCGGTGATCCCGCCCCGCAGGGTGGCGTGGCCGAGGTGGTGCGCAGCCCTGACGGCCAAGCGCAGCAGCTCGAACAGTCTGGCTGGCGCGTGCGGTACCGCAGCTACTTCTCGGACGCACCGACGCTGCCCGACCGCCTGGAGCTCGATCGACCCGGGCTCACCGTGAAGATGATCGTCTCCCACTGGCGCGGGGCGACCTGAGTTGGCCGGCATCGATGACCTGGACGGTCCGGACCACCCCGCACCCGCCAAGCTCAATCTCTTCCTGCACGTGATCGGTCGTCGGCCCGACGGTTACCACGACCTCCAGACCGTCTTCCGTTTCGTGGACCGCGCGGATCGCCTGCGCTTTGCCGCGCGGCCGGATGGGCGGATCCGCCGGGTTGCCGGCAACGATGGGGTGCCCGAGGAGGCCGATCTCACGGTGCGCGCGGCCCGCCTTCTCCAGCAGGCGACGGGTACGACGCTGGGTGCCGACCTCGCCATCGAGAAGCATCTGCCCATGGGTGGTGGGCTTGGCGGCGGCAGCAGCGACGCCGCCACGGCCTTGATCGTCCTGAATCACCTGTGGGGCACCGGCCTCCGGCGTGCCGAACTGCAGCGGCTCGCACGGACTCTCGGTGCCGACGTGCCGGTATTCGTGTACGGTGCGAGCGCTTTCGCCGAAGGCGTTGGCGAGCGACTGCAGGCCGTCGATCTCCCTCCGGCGTGGTACGTGGTGGTGGCGCCGCCGGCGCACGTCTCGACGGCCATGGTTTTCTCGCAGCCTGATTTGACACGCCATAGTGATCCCATCACACTAGCGGCCTTTTTTTCGGGGACAAAACCCGACGGATGCCTCGAGGAAGAAAGCGAGGCCGGGTCCGAGCCGCGAATGATTTTGCGGAATGATCTGGAAGCCGTCGTGAGTCGTCTTGTTCCCGAGGTTCGACAGGCGCTGTCGTGGCTATCGCAGTATGGTCAGGCGCGCATGACCGGCTCCGGAAGTTGTGTGTTCTGTGCATACCCGACCGAGCAGGAAGCCCGGGCAGTGTGGGCGGGGCGCCCGGCAGGCATGCAGGGGTTCGTGGCGGTGGGAATCGACAGGCATCCGCTACTGGCCCTGACCAAGGATTGAAGAACACGGATTGAAGAACTTGGGGAGTCGCCAAGCTGGTTAAGGCACCGGATTTTGATTCCGGCATGCGAAGGTTCGAATCCTTCCTCCCCAGCCAGAAGCAGTGCGCGTGAAGCAGCAGGAACGGTGGCGAGATGCCCGGAGCGAACTGCCCGGATGTGCGTCACCCGCGCAGATCGACAAGTGGCGAGTCGAACCAGACTCGAGCAGCAAGCTTCGAGAAGCAGCCGCGCCGATGGTGCGGCTGCTTTCATTTTCCGCCGGGCGAAAACCGGTTCGCCGCCGGCAGCAGCATCCCGAACGTTTTCCCTAGAAGCCCGAGTCCCATGGCCTACGACAGTCTGATGGTGGTCACCGGCAACGCGAATCCGCGCCTTGCCGAAGACGTCTGCAAGCACCTCAACATCCGGCTTGGGAAAGCGAGCGTCGGCCGCTTCAGCGACGGCGAGGTGATGGTGGAGCTTCTGGAGAACGTCCGCGGCAAGGACGTCTTCGTCCTGCAGTCCACCTGCCAGCCGACCAACGACAGCCTGATGGAGGTGCTTCTCATCTCCGATGCGTTGAAGCGTTCCTCCGCCGGCCGCATCACTGCGGCGATCCCGTACTTCGGCTACGCCCGCCAGGACCGCCGTCCGCGCTCCGCACGGGTCGCGATCAGCGCCAAGGTCGTCGCGAACATGCTCCAGGCCGTGGGTGTGAATCGCGTCCTGACCATGGACCTCCACGCCGACCAGATCCAGGGGTTCTTCGAGACGCCCGTCGACAACATCTACGCCGCCCCGATCCTGCTGGGCGACGTCTGGAAGCATCAGTACGAGGATCTCATCGTCGTCTCTCCCGACGTCGGCGGCGTGGTCCGTGCCCGCGCGCTGGCGAAGCGTCTCGAGTCCGACCTCGCGATCATCGACAAGCGCCGGCCGCGGCCCAACGTGTCCACGGTGATGAACATCATCGGCGACGTCGCGGGGCGCAACTGCGTGATCATGGACGACATGGTCGACACCGCGAACACGCTCTGCGAGGCCGCCTTTGCCCTGAAGGAGAAGGGCGCCAAGCGCGTGATGGCGTATTGCACCCACCCCGTGCTCTCCGGCAAGGCCGTGGAGCGCATCACGAACTCAGTACTGGACGAGCTGGTCGTCACCGACACCATCCCGTTGCGCGAGGAGGCGAAAGCCTGCCCGCGCATCCGCCAGTTGAGCGTCGCCGGCCTGCTGGCCGAGACGATGCTCCGAATCAGCAACGAGGACTCCGTGTCCTCGCTGTTCATGGAGTGACCCTGTAGCGAACAAAGGGCCACTTCGCAGAAGCCGGAGCGGTGACCCGCTCCATCCCAGAGACGACACCGGCTGGTCGCGGCAGGTGTCTGCAGCAGGAGAGTGAACATGAAGAACGAAGTCATTGCGATGCCGAGGTCTCTGCAGGGAACGGGTGCGAGCCGCCGCCTGCGCCGGACCGGCCGTGTGCCGGGCATCGTGTACGGCGGTGGCAAGGATCCCGTGGCCATCGAGCTGGATCACAACGCCCTCACGCAGTCCCTCAAGCACGAGTCGTTTCACGCCTCGGTGCTGACGATGAAGGTGGGTGATTCGACCGATCGCGTGCTGCTGCGCGACGTGCAGATGCACCCCTACCGCGTCGAGATCCTGCACGTGGACTTCCAGCGCGTCGGCAAGGACGAGATGATCCACATGAAGGTGCCGCTCCACTTCCTGAATGCGGAATTGGCGCCTGGCGTGAAGCTGGGTCACGGCATCATCAACCACGTGATGAACGAAGTGGACGTGCAGTGCCTGCCCGAGAATCTGCCCGAGTTCATCGAAGTGGACCTTGGCGCCCTGGAACTCGGACAATCCGTGCACCTGGCCGACATCAAGTGGCCTGCAGGCGTCGAGTCCGTGCAGATCAAGCACGGAGGCAATGCCGCGGTGGTGAGCATCCAGGTGCCGCGCGGTGCTGCCGAGCCGGAACCGACGGCGGCGACGCCGGCCGCTGCCGTGCCTGCCACTGCGCAGAAGAAGGAAGAGAAGAAGTAATCCTGCCGCTGCGGCGGCAGTGACAGGCCCGCTCGGAACCACGCGTTCCCTGCGGGCCTTTTCGTTAGGGGAGGCAAGACGGCGATGCGGTTGGTGGTGGGCCTCGGCAATCCGGGGCGCGAATACGAGGCGACGCGGCACAACGCCGGCTTCTGGTTCGTCGACAACCTCGCCCGCGCCGAGGGCGTCCAGTTGCGCGTCGAGTCGCGCTTCCACGGCCTCGTCGCGCGCATCGGTCGCGGTGACGACGAATGCTGGCTGCTCGAACCCTCGACGTTCATGAATGCGAGCGGACGCGCCGTCGGCGCGCTGGCCCGTTTCTACAAGATCCTCCCGCAGGACATCCTCGTCGTGCACGACGAGCTCGACCTCCCGCCCGGCGGCGTCAAGCTGAAGCGTGGTGGCGGTGCCGCGGGCCACAACGGCCTGAAGGACATCATCGCCGCCGTGGGTCAGGACTTCTGGAGACTGCGACTGGGCATCGGCCATCCGGGAGATCGTGCACAGGTCATCCACTTCGTGCTCCAGGCGCCGCGCCGCGAGGAACAGGACGCCATCGACGAAGCGATCGATCGCAGCCTCAAGGCGTGGCCGACCATCCGCGCCGGCAAGCTCGAGGCCGCGATGCACGAACTGCACACGAAACCCGGCGCCACCGCGAAGCCCGACGCCGGCAAGGGCGTATCGTGACGCCGTTGCCTGTCACGGTCCGCCGTTCGCCCCATCTCCTTTTCATACCCTTTCCAGAGCCCCTGCCATGAGTCTCAAATGCGGCATCGTCGGACTGCCCAACGTCGGCAAGTCGACCCTCTTCAACGCGCTCACCAAGGCCGGCATCGCCGCCGAGAACTATCCCTTCTGCACGATCGAACCGAACGTCGGTGTGGTGGAAGTGCCCGATCCGCGGCTGGGCAAGCTCGCCGAGATCGTGAAGCCCCAGAAGGTGCTCCCGGCCGTCGTGGAATTCGTCGACATCGCGGGCCTCGTGGCCGGCGCGTCGAAGGGCGAGGGCCTCGGCAACCAGTTCCTCGCGAACATCCGCGAGACCGACGCCATCGCGCACGTCGTGCGCTGCTTCGATGACCCGAACGTGATCCACGTGGCGGGCCGCGTGGATCCGCTGTCCGACATCGAGGTGATCGACACCGAACTGGCGCTCGCGGACCTCGCGACCGTCGAGAAGCAGTTGCAGAAGAGCGTGAAGGTCGCGAAGTCGGGCGGCGACAAGGACGCCGCGCGGCTCGTCGCCGTGCTGGAGAAGCTGGTGCCCGTGCTGGACCAGGCACACCCGGCCCGCACCGTCGCGCTCACGAAGGAGGAGCAGGCGATCCTCCGCCCGCTGTTCCTGCTGACGATGAAGCCGGTCATGTACGTGGCGAACGTCGCCGAGGTCGGCGGTTTCGAGAACAACCCGCTGCTGGAGAAAGTGAAGGCGCGTGCCGCGAAGGAAGGCGCACCGGTCGTTGCCATCTGCGCGTCGATGGAAGCGCAAATCGCCGATCTCTCCGACGAGGACAAGCAGGTCTTCCTCGCCGACATCGGCATGGAGGAGCCGGGCCTCGATCGCGTGATCCGGACGGGCTACTCGCTCCTCGGATTGCAGACCTACTTCACTGCCGGCGTGAAGGAAGTGCGTGCGTGGACGATCCACAAGGGCGACACGGCGCCGCAGGCCGCGGCCGTGATCCACACCGATTTCGAAAAGGGCTTCATCCGTGCGGAAGTGATCGCGTACGACGACTTCGTGGCGCTGAAGGGCGAGCACGGTGCGAAGGAGGCGGGGAAGATGAAGCTGGAAGGGAAGGAGTACGTGGTGCGTGACGGGGACGTCATGCACTTCCGGTTCAACGTGTGACGGGTGGTGGATGCGGCAACACCAGCGGTGGGTTTGACCTTGTAGGAGCGGGCCATGCCCGCGAAAGCGACGGTTCCGGGTGAAGCGCTTCCACGGCATTCACCGCTTTCGGGGCCATGGGCCCCTCCTACAAGGGCGGTGGATGCGCCCGCCGCGGTGAGATCAGGTCAATCGTCTGAAAGAGCACGTCCCGCCTACGCCCTCGACACCCGCATCGCCCCGAACGCCCGCGCCAACCGTCTCACCCCTTCGATCAACTGGCTCTCGTCGTTACGCGTGAAATTGATCCGTAGCGCCCGCCGGTTCATACCCGTCGCGTCGAAGACGCTGCTGGGCGCCACGCACACGCCCGCGGCCATCGCGTGCTCCAGAAGAACATCCGTGTTCAGCGATGGATCGCGGCAGACGACCCATACGAACATCCCGCCGACCGGTACCTCCCAGTCGAGCCATTCCGAGAGGTGTTCGCGCATCGCCGCGCACAACGCATCGCGCCTCTTCCGATAGATCTCGAGGATCGTCGGCTGGATCTTCTCGATCAGGCCGGCCTCGATCGCGGCGAGCGCGATGCGCTGGGTCAGCCCGCTCGTGCACATGTCCGCGCCGAGTTTGGCCATGGCGAGCGCCTCGATGAACCCGGGCGCCGCGATGACCCAGCCGACCCGGAGGCCCGGCGCGATCTCCTTCGACAGCGTTCCCATATAGATCACCGGGCCGGCGTAAGGCACGCCGGGTTGCGCGCGCGCCGAGAGGTCGATCATCCGGGGAAGCGGCGGGCCGTCGTAATGCAGCGTGCCGTACGGGTCGTCCTCGACGAGCCAGGTGCCCGTGCGATGGGCCGCATCGACGAGCGCCTGTCGCGTGGCGATCCCGACCAGCCTGCCAGACGGGTTGGAGAAGTTCGGGACCGTGTAGGCGAACTGCGCACCCTCGAGGGAAGCAACGGCGTCGAATGCCGGATCCTCGACCACCAGGTTGCGATACGTCGGCGAACGCGGCCGCCAGGCGTCCAGGGCACCCAGGTAGGTCGGAAACTGGCAGGCGATCAGTTGCCCCGGTTCCAGCAGCACCTTGCCCAGCAGGTCGAGGCCCTGCATGCCGGACGAGGTGACGAAGACGTTGGCCCGCGTCAATGTCAGGTCTGACGAGCTGAAGCGCTTCGCCAGCGCATCGCGCAACTCGGGCAGCCCCTCGACGGGGCCGTAGCCCAGGACGTCCTGCGGATGCTGGCGCACCACATCGGCGGCGATGGCCGCGAGGTCCGCCACGGGAAACGTCGTCGGCTCGGGCAGTCCGCCGGCCATGTTGATGAGCCCGGGAACGCGGCTGGCGGCTAGGAACGTGCGCGTGATGTCGTTCGTCGTGGAAAGCCATCCGGCAAACGGTGGGCGCTGCGACTGCTCGGTCATCGAGGGGTCCGTGATGGTGGCGTTCGTGGGGACCGCATTCTACAAACCCCGGACGGAAGTCCGACCTACGAAATCTTCACCCGTGATCGACCCGTGCGCCGAGCCCGCGATAGCGACGGGTGCGGTCGAAGCGCTTCTGCAGCACTCACCGCTTTCGCGCCCAGGTGCCGCTCCTGCAAAGGCGGTGGATGCGCCACCGACGGCGGGATTGGGCGAGTTGTTGTAGGAGCGGGCCATGCCCCCATGGCACTACCTTAAGCCCCCATAGCGAGATTTTCCCGTCTGGCGGCGTGCGCAACGCGGCGGAACTCCGGGTCGGGGACGGCTGTTCAG
>LNFM01000281.1_pt1 | contig 131551 bp, 117 predicted proteins | sample 596031 | NCBI WGS metagenome assembly LNFM01 (sample SAMN04254537, study PRJNA301005) | activated carbon metagenome | isolation source: dual media filters at the Ann Arbor, Michigan drinking water treatment plant | place: USA: Ann Arbor | reverse complement strand
AAGCCGATATGACTGACGCCCGCTCCGCGCCGAAGTGAGTCAATTCGCTCGTGCCCTTGCGGCGTGATGGATACGCCGGTCATGCCCCAATCCGTACCGGCACCTCCGAACGCACTGCCGAAAATTGCTGAGAGGCGGTCCCTTAGGTAGTCGGAGAGCAAGTACATCACTTCGCTCGGGTGCTGGGACCAGGTCACGCCCAGCCAGCTCGCAGAGTGCGGCCCCTGCTTAACCTGCAGCGTCAAGTTCTCGCCAATGTGATTAAGGCGGCGGGCGATCTCAAGGAGCAGCTTATCCGCTCGCTCGGCGACGGAGGGTGTAGGAAGATTCCGCAACCAATCGACGGCGACACTGGAGATCGATGAACCAGGATTCTCACGCAACCAACCTGCGGCATTGGCAGCCTGCGCCGGAGTAAGCGGTGTGGCGCGGATAGTCTCAACGGCTGGTTTGGTGATCGTATATTCGCCACACCTTGGGCACGTTACATCGTACCCATCATGAAAGTTATCGTGACCATCCCCGCCTTCTGTGTCGCAGACTAGGCATCGCGGCATGACCTCGCTCCCTTCCGATTGCGGATCCAGGCAGCATACAACGACGCGGAGCGAATGAAACGGCTCCATGTCGCAAGTGCGGTAAGCGCCCGCAAAGGTTTCTGCCGCCGAAAATTTGGTAGCGGGGCCCCATAGAGGAAATCGCGCGCACGAATCACCCCCCTCCCCCGGGGTGCGCCCCTCCCTCTGGGTGGGCTGCGTCAGACTGACTGCCTCGGCGGCCATGATCGCGACGGCCCGAGGGCTGCGGCAGCGTCGAGGCGGGCCGCTCCAAACGGCGGCCGTTACACCGACCAGACGGATGGCATCACGCACCAGGCGAGCAGGCAAATCGCCCGGGAGCCAGCATGCCGGCACCGAGGGCGCAACCTCTCGCACACCTGAAGGCGACGCCGACAAGCGCCCGGCAGCCCCGCACGCGATCGACGGCAAACAGCCGAACAGCCTGTGCCTATCCCGCGGGATCCGCGAAGGCGCGATCGACGGCGGCGAGCCGGCGCCCCCATCCACATGCCCGAGTGCTGGCGCTTCCGTTCCTGACGCCTACCATGCGCCTACTTTGCCCAGAGAAAAGCCCGCACTCGGCGGGCTTCTCTCGTAACACATTGAATTACTTGGTGGGTCCGCTGGGACTCGAACCCAGGACCAAGGGATTATGAGTCCCCTGCTCTAACCAACTGAGCTACAGACCCCAAACGTGTACGACCGATCAGGTCTCCTGATCCAGGAAACTGCGCAGGCGATCCGAACGCGACGGATGACGCAGCTTGCGCAACGCCTTCGCCTCGATCTGGCGAATCCGTTCACGCGTCACGTCGAACTGCTTGCCGACCTCTTCCAGCGTGTGATCGGTGTTCATTTCGATACCGAAGCGCATGCGCAGCACCTTGGCTTCGCGGGGCGTCAGCGTATCGAGAACATCCTTGGTGACGTCGCGCAGGCTCGCATAGACGGCTGCATCGACCGGGGCCATCTGGCTCGTATCCTCGATGAAGTCGCCGAGGTGGGAGTCGTCGTCGTCGCCGATCGGGGTTTCCATGGAGATCGGCTCCTTCGAGATCTTCAGGATCTTGCGGATCTTGTCTTCTGGCATCTCCATCTTCTCGGCCAACAGTGCGGGATCCGGCTCCTGCCCCGTCTCCTGCAAAATTTGGCGCGAGATGCGGTTCATTTTGTTGATGGTTTCGATCATGTGAACCGGGATTCGAATGGTCCGTGCTTGATCGGCGATCGACCGGGTGATCGCCTGGCGAATCCACCACGTGGCATACGTCGAGAACTTGTAGCCACGGCGGTATTCGAATTTGTCCACGGCCTTCATCAGGCCGATGTTGCCCTCCTGGATGAGATCCAGGAACTGTAGACCGCGGTTGGTGTATTTCTTCGCGATCGAAATCACCAGGCGCAGGTTTGCTTCGGTCATTTCGCGCTTGGCGCGGCGTGCCTTCGCTTCGCCGGTGGACATCTGACGGTTGATTTCCTTCAGGTCCTTGAGCGGAATGCCGACGCGTTGCTGCACATTAATCAGTTTGCTCTGCAGTTCGGTGATGGCCGGCTCGAATCGAACCAGCACCTCGCTGTACATCTGCTTCGCATCGATTTCCGCAGCGACCCAACGCAGATTCGATTCGTTACCGGGGAATTCCTTGATGAAGTGAGCACGCGGCATACGCGCCTTCTCGACGCAGATCTCCATGATCTCGCGCTCGTAGCTGCGAACTTCCTCGACGAGGCGGCGCAATCCATCGCACAGAGCTTCGACCTGCTTTGCAGTGAAGCGAATGTTCAGGAGCTCGTTGGAAATCTGATCCCGCACTTCGAGGTAGGGGCGGCTGCGCACGCCCGACTTCGCCAGCGCCTTGAGCAGCTTGCCGTTGAGGCTGCGAATGACGGCAAAGCGCTTGAGCGCGTCTTCCTTGAGCTTGAGCAGATTCGCGTTGGCGACGGCGCCCTCTTCGTCCTCGTCGGCTTCCTCGATCTCCTCGTCGGCCTCTTCCGCCTCGGCAACGTCCTCGATCGGTTCTTCTTCCTCGGAAGCATTCGGATCGATCAATCCATCCACGACTTCGTCAACGCGCATTTCGTCGCGCTCGACACGGTCGGCCAACTTGACGATCTCCGCAATGGTCGTAGGACAGGCCGAGATGGCCTGGATCATGTGCTTGAGACCTTCCTCGATCCGCTTGGCGATCTCGATTTCGCCCTCGCGAGTGAGAAGCTCGACAGATCCCATCTCGCGCATGTACATGCGCACCGGATCGGTCGTGCGACCGAACTCGGCGTCCACGCTGGACAACGCCTGCTCGGCCTCTTCCGCGACGTCCTCGTCCGTAACCTGCGTCGCAGTGTCCGACATGAGCAACGTTTCGGCGTCCGGCGCCTCGTCGTACACCTGAATGCCCATGTCGTTGATCATGCTGATCACCGATTCGATCTGTTCGGCGTCGAGCATATCGTCGGGCAGGTGATCATTGATCTCGGCGTAGGTCAGGTAACTGCGCTCCTTGCCGAGCACGATCAGGTTCTTTAGGCGCATCCGACGCGTTTCCGGGTCGACCACCTGGACGGGCGCGCGCTGACCATCGAAAGTACCGCGGACGGATTTATCGCGCGATCCACGACCGGCAGGTACCTTGCGCCCATCGCCCTCGACCGCAGTACCGCCTTGCCGAGCTCGCAGCGCACGCAACTGCGCAATGGCTCGTGCCTGCTCGGCTGCCTTGGACTTCGCTGAGGCATCTTCGACCGGCGTGCTGACCTTTGCAGGCAGCACGACCTGCTGCTTCTCGGGCGCTACAACACTTGGTGCCGCCTTCGGCGCAGTCTTGGACGCTGCGACTCTGACCTTCGCCGTGGGCTTCACCGGCTTGGCTTTCGACTTGCTCGCCGCTTTCACGACCTTGGATTTCGCAGCGGGCCGAGTCTTGGCGCCGACGCGTGCCACCTTCGTTTGCAGCTTACCTTTTGCGGCACGCTGCGGCGACGCTGCGGTCTTTGCCTTCACTTTGAGGGCGAGTTTCTTCACCTTCGGCTTCTGCTTTGCTTTCGCCTTGGCCATGTAGGATCCTCGGGACGAAGTTCAAAAAAAGTTTTCGATTATACCCTCGACTCGACCGCGTAGGTCGGGTCTTTGGCGCGTTCACTCAAGAGTTTCAAGAGCTGCATAAGCTCGGCGGTCTCGGCGGCGGTCCGACCGCGTTTTGCGGCGAGCTCGTCGATGCGTCGACGCCGAGCCCTGGCGTGCATATCGGCAAGAGCCGAGGTGAATTCCTCCGCCGAGATCTCCTTGTCCGAGGCCAGAACTTCCGCGTAAGCCTCCCGGACCAGCCTCGAAATCGGCAAGTTCCGCACCGATTCGAGCACCGCAGGACCCACGTCGCGCATGCTCAGTTCGGGTTGGGCAGCCAAAACTTCAAGCACGTGCTTGAGCGCCGGATAGTACCGATCCGACTCATCGAGCTGATCGAGTTGCACCCGTGCCGCAAGCGTTGGGTCATTTAGAACCGCCTGCAGCACCCAGCGGATCAGCGACAACGTCGCGGGCCGCTGCTCCGACGCCCTTGATACGGGCCTTTGGCGAGCAGTTGGCGTCACCGATCGCAGACCGAAGAGGCTCTCCAACTCCTGCACGCTCACATCGGCCAGTTTCGCGAAGCGACGCCGCAACTGCAACGCCAGCGCCGGCGCGCCGATGCGCTTGAGCATTGGCTTCGCGAGATCCAGCAACTTGGCCCGACCCTCGGCCGTTTCAAGATCCACCTGCCGACCGAGTTCCCGCGCCATGAACTCGGAGAGGGGATCCGCCGTCCACACGTCGTTGTCGGCACACTTGCGCACATAGGAATCGGGATCCTCGCCCTCGGGGAAGAACATGAAACCGACCTGCTTTCCGTCAGCCAAATGCTCCAGGGAGTTTTCGAGCGCCCGCCAAGCTGCCTTGCGGCCAGCCGCATCGCCATCGAAACAGAAGAACACCTCGTCAGCCAGCCTCAGGAGCTTCTCGACATGCATGGGTGTCGTGGCCGTGCCCAAGGTCGCCACCGAGTATTCGACCCCATGCTGGTGCAACGCCACGACATCCATGTAGCCCTCGACGACGACCACCCGGCCATGCTTGCGAATGGCTTGCCGGGCCTGAAAAAGACCAAAAAGCTCCTGCCCCTTTTGAAACACAGGGGTCTCGGGTGAGTTGAGATACTTCGGGCCGTCGTCGGAGGCACTGCCGAACGACCGCCCCCCGAAACCGATGACACCACCGCGCTGATCGGTGATCGGAAACATGATGCGGTCGCGAAATCGATCGTATCGCCGTCCGTTCTCGGCGTCGATCACCAGGCCGGCATCCTTGAGCGTGGACTGTGTCTTGTAGTCCGGAAAGATCGCAGCGAGTTCTTGCCACCCTGACGGGGCATACCCCAACCCGAACCGTGCGGCCATCTCGCCGCTGACCCCGCGCTGCTTGAGGTAATCGATGGCTGGCGGAGCGCGCTTGAGCTGATCCTTGTAGAAACGCGCCGCCGCGACGAGCACCTCGGAGATTCCCTGAACGACTGCGCCATCCTGGCGTACTGCCGCGGCGGGCCGATCATCGGGCACGGTGAGCCCCACCATGTCGGCCAGTTCCTTGACCGCATCGATGTACCCCAGGCCCACGTGCTCCATCACGAAACTGATTGCGTTGCCATGCGCGCCGCATCCGAAGCAGTGGTAGAACTGCTTGCCCGGGCTCACCGAGAACGACGGCGTCTTTTCATTGTGGAACGGACAGCGAGCAACGTAGTTTTGCCCGGCCTTGCGCAACGGCACGTAACGCTCGACGACATCGACGATATCGACCCGGTTCAGCAACTGCTGCTTGAAGTCGTCCGGGATCATTGCGCCGATGCCCCTCCCATTGCGGGTTCGCGAATCGAGATGCCGTGCAAAAGTCGGAACCCGGCTCGGACACGTCCTGTCGAGCCGGAGTATAGGCGATGAAAATCGGGAATCGTCGGGGCAACTTTTATGCCACGCCGAGGGCGCCGAACGACGTTCAGCCTGCGAGGCGGTCCTTAACCAATTGCGAGACTTGCGCCATGTCGGCTCGACCGGCCAAACGGGGACGAAGCTGAGTCATCACAGCCCCCATGTCCTTCGCCGACTTGGCTCCTGCCGCAGCAATCGCCTCGACGATCACCGAATCGATTTCGGCAGCCGAGAACGGTTGGGGCATATACGCCTGAAGCACGGCGACTTCGCCCTGCTCGGCGGCAACGAGATCGTCACGCCCAGCCTGCTCGAACTGAACAATCGACTCGCGCCGCTGCTTGAGCATCTTGTCGATGATCGCGAGGATGTCGGCGTCGCTCAACTCGATGCGCTCGTCGACTTCGCGCTGCTTCATCGCGGCAAGCAGTAGGCGAATAGCCTTCAGCCTATCCGCTTCCTTGGCGCGCATGGCGGCCTTCATGTCCTCGGTGATACGAAGCTTGAGCGACATGAAACCTCCTTGAACGAAGAAGCACACGGCCCCTCCGCGCGGACGAGCGCAGAAGGAACGCTGGATAACCGATGGGATCAGTAGAGCTTGGGTGGAAGAAGCTGGGAGCGCAAACGCTTGTGCTGACGCTTCACGGCCGCGGCGAGCTTGCGCTTGCGGGCTGCGGTGGGTTTCTCGTAGAACTCGCGCGAGCGAAGTTCGGTGAGGAGGCCAGTTTTCTCGACCGTGCGCTTGAACCGGCGCAGCGCGGCCTCGAAGGGCTCGTTTTCCTTGACGCGGACTGTCGTCATACCTGAGTTTCTTCCTGGGTGGAAACGGGAATCTGGCATTATAGCAACGCAAACCCGCCTTACAACTCCCATGAACGCATCTTCTTCCCGCGACCTGACCGTTCTCGGCATCGAATCCTCGTGCGACGAAACCGGCGTTGCGCTCTATTCAACGGCAACCGGCCTGCTCGCGCATGCGCTTCATAGCCAGGTAGAACTACACGCACGCTACGGCGGCGTCGTCCCAGAGCTTGCCTCCCGGGACCATGTTCGTCGCCTCTTACCTCTGATTCGAAAAGTATTTTCCGTAGCGAAACGGTCATTTTCCGACATCGACGCGATTGCCTACACCCAAGGCCCGGGGCTCGCCGGAGCCCTTCTGGTCGGCGCCTCCTTCGGAGAAGCCCTGGCCTACGCGATGGCGGTCCCGGCGATGGGCATCCACCATCTCGAGGCACATCTGCTTTCGCCCTTGTTGTCCTCCCCTAAGCCCAAGTTCCCATTCGTTGCGTTATTGGTCTCAGGTGGACATACCCAATTGATGCGTGTGGGCGGCGTGGGGAAATACACCTTGCTCGGCGAGACGCTGGACGATGCCGCAGGTGAAGCCTTCGACAAGACCGCGAAACTTCTCGGCCTGGGCTACCCCGGCGGACCTGCTCTCGCCCAGCTTGCGACGAAGGGTACGCCGGGGCGATTCCGTCTGCCTCGCCCGATGCTACACAGCGCAGATCTCGATATGAGCTTCAGCGGCCTCAAGACCGCAGTCCTTACCGAATTTCGAAAGTGTGGAAAGTCCTCTGCGGACAAGGCCGATCTCGCCGCGGATTTCCAGGAGGCCGTCACCGAGGTGCTGGTTACGAAGTCCCTTGCGGCGGTGCGCAGTTGTAAGGCAAACCAGCTGGTCGTTGCCGGTGGTGTCGGGGCGAATCAGCGCCTGCGTGAAGTCCTGAACCGGCGCGCAGCCCTCGAGCGGATCAAAGTGTCTTATCCGCCCCTCGAATTTTGCACCGACAACGGCGCAATGATCGCGTTTGCAGCAGCGCTGCGAATCGAGGCACATGGGCTCCCCGCCCGCCCCGGGACTGGACCTGTGTTCGGTGTGCGGCCACGCTGGGATCTCGAGGCACTGAACTGCGGGCTGGATCGAACGGGTTCGGCATCTGCAGCCACGCGCCCGGAATCCGATCGATGAAGTCACCGGCTGACGAGGCTCACGCGAAACCGATCGAAACGATCTTTGCGCTCCTGCGTCCGAATTGATGGCCGCGCACTGGAGAATCGTTCCGGTGCAATTTCGGAACCGATCTCGCCGCGAGTTCAGTGGAATGCCTAAGACTGCGACCCCGATGACGATTGCGCGCCCGAACGTGAGCGCTCTCCGATACGCCCCTCGGTGCCGGCAAGCAGCTTCACGATATTGCTTTTATGCCGAAGGAGCAGGATGACGGATACGCCCACGACCGCAAAAAGATACGGATGGCTCAGATCGAAGAGTATGGCCGCAAACATCGGAGCGAAGATCGATGAGATCAGCGCCGCAAGCGAGGAGATTCGGAAGAAGGCCGCGATGACGATCCAGGTTGCCAGCGTGCCGAGCCCCAACCACACGCTGAATCCGAACAGCGCACCAGCCGCAGTCGATACACCCTTGCCTCCAGCGAAACGATGAAACACGGGCAACACGTGCCCCACGACGACCGCGAATCCGGCAATTGCGGCGGAAGTCACCGGTTCTGTGCCGTAGCGCTGTGCAAGAAACACGGCAAAGAAACCCTTGAGCCCATCCCCGAGCAAGGTAAGCACGGCTGCGGCCTTTCGCCCCGTGCGCAAGACATTCGTGGCACCGGGATTTCCCGAACCGTATGTGCGAGGGTCGGGAAGCGAGAAGATGCGCGATACCCAAACCGCGAAGGATACCGAGCCAATGAGATAGGCGCCGAGCGCTACGACTATCAGGTTCATCCCAGCTATTCTACAATCGGCCGCCGACCATGGACACCATCTTCATATCCGAGCTGAAGCTCGATGCGCTCATCGGCATCTATGCGTGGGAACGCGAGGTGCCTCAGACGCTGCAGCTTGACATCGAACTCGCTGTCGATGCGAGCCGCAGCGCACACTCGGGCCGCATCGGCGATACCGTAGACTATGCCCACGTCGTCAAACGGATCAGCGATATCGTCACGGCGCAGCACTACACCTTGATCGAGAAGCTCGCAGAAGAAGTTGCGGCCGTCATCCTGAGCGAGTTCAATACCCCTTGGATTCGTGTATCGATTGCGAAGATTGCCGCGCTGCGCAACGTAAAGCGGCTTGGTGTCGTCATCGAGCGCGGCACGCGCCCGTCGTCCTGACTCATACCGCCCGCCGATTATCCACGGGGGTGATGTCGAGCATGAAGCTGCTTGAGGCGCTCCCGGGCCACGTGCGTATAGATTTGAGTCGTCGATATGTCGCTGTGGCCGAGCAACATTTGCACGACACGCAGATCGGCGCCGTGATTGATGAGATGCGTGGCGAACGCGTGCCGCAGCACATGGGGTGATATCCCTTTGACGATGCCTGCCCGATACGCATAACGCTTGATGAGATACCAAAACGCCTGCCGCGTCATCGCGCCTCCACGTGTCGTCACGAACATTGCGTCCGCCGTGCGCCCCGCGAGCAATTCAGCGCGGCCTTCGTCGAGATAAAGGCCGATCCAGATCAATGCTTCTTCCCCGAGAGGAACCAGACGCTCCTTCGCTCCCTTGCCCATCACCCTCACGATGCCGGCATCGCGACTCACCTGGGCGACGCTCAAACCGACCAGCTCCGACACTCTCAAGCCCGTCGCATACAGCGTTTCCAACATCGCGCGATCCCGAAGGCCAAGCGGAGTCTGGTCGTCGGGCGCTCCAAGCAGCGCCTCGACGTCTGCCTCGGTCAATGTTTTGGGCAATCCGCGCGGCAGCATGGGTGCGTCGATGGTCAGCGTGGGATCGGCGCCGAGCTTGCCAGACCGTACCGCGTGACGATAGAAGCGCTTCAGGCTCGACAGCAATCGAGCGCTCGACGCAGCCTTCGTCCCCGCCGTCATGCGATGCGCGAGATAAGCGAGCAGATCCGCCTTGCTTGCCGTGAGCAACCCGGCGATGCCACGCATCTCGAGCCACGACGCGAACTGCCTCAGGTCACGCCGATAACTTTCGAGCGTGTTCTTCGACAGACCATCTTCGAGCCAGAGCACGTCGCAGAATTCATCCAGCAACGGATCGTCAGCGCATCTCATGCGCAAGCAGCCAGCGTTTGATGGATAGCGGAAACGAATCTCGCGAATGCATGAAGCCGCCGAGCCGCCCGTCAGCGCTCACGACACGATGGCAAGGCACGATTAGCGGGATCGGATTGGACCCGCACGCTGCACCGACGGCACGAGGTGAACTGCCGAGGTCTTTCGCCAACTGGCCATAAGTGCGCGTCGAGCCGCTCGGGATATCGCCAATGGCGCACCACACGCAATGTTGGTACGCAGTCCCCAACGCCGCGAACGGCAGATCGATCGCATGGCTAGCATCCTCGACGTAGGCAAGTATCTGACAGGCAGCCTCGCGGGCCAGAGGATCTGCAGGATTGATTTCGGCCTGCTGCAGCGGCAGGTAATCGATGCCGACGATTGCATCATTTTCTATGCGAACTCCGATCTTGGCGAAAGGTGTCGGCACCACGGCCGCATAGCCGGTTGGCGCCGCACGTCGTCCGAGCGCCGACGCGACGACGAAGCGTTTCGAAGCCGCGCCGAGCGACATCCTCACCACAGTGGCAAACGCCCGCTTAGCCGCGCTGCCCATTCAAGCGCATCGAACCGAGCCGACCGCCCACCCAGACACGGTGCGAGAAACGTCTCGATCCGACGCAATGCCGCGAGATGATGTGCCCAGTACCCCATGGAATGCCCCATTTCCGGCAGTTCGACATATTCGACGGAGCGGCCATTCTCCTGCAAGCGTGCGACCAATGTTCTCGACTGCTCGGGCGGCACGCGCACATCGGTCGCGCCCTGAATCACGAGCAGCGGTTTCTCGATCTTCGGTACGAGATTGATCGGAGATACCGCTGCCATGCGCATACGATCGCTCGCAACGGCAGGATCGCCAACGTAGCTGTACCAGTAGCTCAGTTCCAGTTCCCAATACGGCGGAAAAGTCTCGATGAGACGCGCGAGATCGGTCGGGCCCGCGATGTCGACTCCACACGCAAACATCTTCGGCTGCTGCGCCAACGCCATCAACGTGGCATACCCGCCGTAACTGTGCCCGACGACGGCGATCCTCTCCGGGTCCGCGATACCCGCATCGACGGCCCATCGCACCCCGTCGATGAGATCCTGCTGCATCGCCTTGCCGAACTGCCCCACGGCGGCGGTCATGTGGGTACGGCCATAGCCGGTCGACCCACGATAGTTGACCACGAGCACCGCATAGCCGCGGTTCGCCAGGAACTGAGCCCGAAACAGATCCTCGCTGCGATCGAGGTCAGTCCAGGCGACCCGCGCCCATGGCCCGCCATGTACGAGCAAGACGAGCGGCAGCTTGCGACCCTTCGTCCCTTGGGGCTGCAGGAGATAGGCTGGTATGCGCAAGCCGTCGCTTGCTTCGTACTCGACCGGCGTCGGCACCACCATGTCCGACTGAAATTCGACCGATCGGCTTTCGCCAAGCAGCGTACTGAGCCCGTTCGTGCGATCGAGAAGAAAATAGCGTCGATTGGCGTGCGTATACACGAGCACCACGAGACGTTTCTCGTCGGGCGAACTGGAGACCAGGTCGAAACCGTACCTCGTCTCGCCGAAAGGCGCCAACAAGGTTTTCAGATCCGCCGCCAGGCGCTCATCGAACACTTTCGTGTGCGGATAATCGGGCACGGACGCAGCAAGGAGCGGACGCGGATCCACATCGCTTACGCGTACCTGCCCGATATCGACTCGTGAATCCTCGTGCAGAACGGTCGCGGCATTACCATGATCCGCCTGCAAATGGAACAGCCCGACCCGATCCCGCCCGCGATTGCTCAACACCCAGGCCTGCTTTCGATCTTCGCTGACGCCAACCGGTTGCGTTACCTCCGGGGATTTTCGAGCGAGCGAAGACCGATCCTTCAGATGGGGCGGCAGCGGCCTGCCGCGGGCGCGTTCATTGGGTGCAACCCTCTGCCAATCGATGAGCTTGCCCTGCTGGTCGATGATCGGCACGATGCCATCGCCGGGATTGAGCGCGACCACCTCCTCCGCACCGGTGGAAAGATTGATCCGATACAAATCACGAATCGTATGGCTGCGGCGGTTGTGCAGTACAAGGACGTGCTCAGGGTCCGCTTCGAGGATGCGATGCAGCCAGACGCGTACGCCGGGAAACGGCGTCAGATTCACGGGCTTGGCATCGGGGTCGTCGATGTCGAGCCGGTACAGATGATGATTCTCCGCGCCGGACTTGTCGTCGAGGATCAGCATGCGCCGTCCATCCGCAGACCAGTGCCGACCACTACCGCCCACCCGGTAGACATGTGTCTTACCGGTGACCTCGGAACGCACGTGCAGTGCACTCCGCCAGCCCGAAGGGCCTGTCCATGCGATGCGAGTGCCGTCGGGCGAAAAGGAAAAGCCGCTGTGCCGATCGACGTTGAATACGAACTCGCGCGCCGGCACGAGCCGCGGAAGATCCAGCGACGCTAGAGAGGCATGCGTGGGCGAACGATCACAGCCGACAAGTGCGGCCGAAAAAATGACGATGCCCGCGAGGGCCGCGAACCGCTCAAGCCGCAAGTTGGGTAATCTGCGCGATCAAGATATCGGAGAGTTCGATCCCCTCCAGAGCAGCCCGCGATCGTGCCTCCTCGCGTCGTGCGCCGGGCAACCGGACGCCTTCGTCTTCGAGCATGGCCTCGATCAGCGCCTCCACCCGTGCGAGGTAGACATTCCGGCCGGCGAGCGAATCGGGATCGATGGCGACGATCGTGTGCCCGATGTTCGGATGATTGCCAGGCTCGAAGAAGGAGTCGTTCTCAAACCCGAATGCCGCACCAGTCAGCGCACAACACAACAGTTCGACCATCAGCGCGAGCATTGCACCTTTGGTCCCGCCTACCGCAGCCAAGCTGCCCGTCAAAGCAGCCTTGGCATCCGTAGTAGGTCGACCATCCGCATCGAAGGCCCAGCCTTCGGGAATCGGTTTGCCCTGTTCGGCAAACAACATGATCTTTCCGCGCGCAACCTCGGTGAGGGAAAGATCGATTACCAACGGTGCATTGCCCTCGCGCCGCGGAAAGCAGGCCGCGATCGGATTGGTGCCGAAAATCGGCTTGCGTCCGCCCCAGGCATTAATCGCAGCGGGCGAGTTGGTAAAACCGAGTGCAACGAGCCCGCGATGCGCAAGCGGGCACAGATGGTAGCCCATCGCGCCCGCATGGTGGCTATTCATGACACCGACGCATGCAATGCCGTGCCGCTTCGCGCGTGTTTCAGCTTCTTGCACAGCCATCGTCATGGCTTCATAGGCAAGGCCGCCCTGTGCATCGAGCAAACAAGCCCCGTCGCGGGAGCGCGCCACAACCGGACGCGCCATGCCGCTCGCGCGCCCCTGTTCTAGATGAGCACAGTACAGCGCCAGACGACTCAATCCGTGACTGGCAAGGCCGCTCGCATCGGCATCGACCAGGGCACGCGCGGTTGCCGCGGCCATCGCCTCTGCCGCCCCGAAATTGCGCAACGCGCGCTCGGCGAGGGCTTCCAGCTCTTCGATACTTCGCTTGGGCACGGTACGGATCGTCCGGAAGTGGGCAAGGTCCGCGCGTTCGTGAACCGCTCACGACTTGTCGCCCGGTCGTGCGCATTGTAGAAGCGCCGCCGGACGAGGGTCAATCGAACGAACGGCCCGGGCGAAGCGTCGACCCGCGCCCCTGCGGCTTATCAGGCCGTTCGCTCACGATCCGCGGTAAGCGCGAACCGAATGAGTTCGGAAAGATTGCGTGCCTGCAGCTTTTCCATCAGCCGGGCCTTGTAAACCTCGACCGTTCGCGGACTGATGCCGAGCGCCTCGCCGATCTCGCGATTGTGGCGGCCGGCTGCGGCAAGATCCATGACCTGACGTTCGCGGGGGGTCAGTCTCGATAGTCGCGTCGATGCTTCATCTCCCTCGGACCTCTCCGCACGGCGCTTCGCATCCCGCTCGAGCGCAGCAGCCACGGCCGCCACGAGTTGTGCGTCGTCGATCGGCTTCTCGAGAAAATCGATCGCACCCGACTTTAACGCCAGTCTGGCCGATGCCGCATCGCCGTGCCCGGTAATCATGACGATGGGAATCTCGGCATCTTGCTCGTTCAACCTTGCCTGAAGATCGAGACCGCTCATGCCGCCCATCTTGATATCGAGCACGAGACATCCCCGCCATTCCTTGCGAAATGCCGCGAGAAAGTCCTCGGCACTGCTGTAGATCGATGTTCGATAGCCCTTTAGCCCGAGCAGCAATGCCAAGGCGTCGCGCACGGCAACGTCGTCGTCAACGATGAAGACGGTCTGTTCAGTACTCGATGTCATCGCAGTCTCCTGTCACGGTCGGCAAAGTAAGGTGAAACGATCCAAACGAAGTCGGCTCGGCCCATAGACGCCCCCCATGGGCCGTAACGATTGCACGGCTGATGGCAAGCCCTAGGCCCATCCCATGCGATTTGGAGGTGGAAAACGGAGTGAAAAGGCGTTCCCGGATCTCGGCGGGTATCCCGGGCCCGGTATCGATGACGCTCATCCGTACAACCCCCCGGCCATGCCCCCTCGCTTCGAGCACGACCTCACGCCGGGTCGACCCTGCTTCGCGTATCGATTCCATTGCGTTGGCAACCAGATTGCGCAGGACAATCTCGAGTTCCAATCGGTCAACCATCATGCGCGGCAGATCCGCCTCCACGCGCAGATGCAAAGCGATGCGTTCCTTTTCGGCTTCGGCCAAGAACCCGTTTCGAATGGCGGCGAGGAAATCCTCCGGGGCGATCCGCTCCAAATTCATGGTACCACTGCGCAGAAAGTCACGAAGGCGCTTCACGATCGCACCCACACGCTGGGCTTGCTCAGTGAGTTTGCCGACCGTTTGCTCCAGCTTCTGCGTATCGGCAGGCGATTGCGCGAGCATGTGCTGGCACGCACGGCCGTAAGTGACCAGCGCGGTCAGGGGCTGGTTCACTTCGTGAGCCAAGGCTGCAGCCATTTCCCCGGCGGCGGCGAGCCGCAGCGACTGGCGCAGTTTCTCCTGCGCCCGTTCGCGCTCGTCCACGACCACGCCGAGCAACAGGCCTGTGACAGCGAGTCCAAGCATCCGGGCTTGAAGCTCGATCAGCGTGGAGGCCCCGGTTTCGCTTATCTGTACCACGACGATGAGGCCCATCTGCACGAAAGCCACAGCCATCGCCGCGCCAATCAAACCGTGCCGAACCGCTACCCAGACAAGCGGGAGGAAGAGAAGAAAGAAAAACTTGACGTTGTGCCCGGGAATGAACGCATACACGAGGGCCAGGATGGCTGCGGCCGTACCAAGCTGAAGCAGTGTCTCCCAGCGAGAAAGAATGCCCACCAACTTTTGGCGGCCACTACGATCGTGCAACACAAGGATCAATGGGAGTAGTGTCAGGGCTCCGACTACGTCGCCGATCCAGTAGTGCAGCAGAACCTGGAGAGACGAGGTCCACTCCACGAGCCCAAACGACACGTTGAAGCCAACGTAGAGCATTCCAACAACGAAAGGCGTTACAGCAATGATTCCGAGCAACCACGCAAAATCACGCAAGCTTCGGATCCGCGCCCGAGAGGAAAGCTGCCGAGATAATATGAGCCCCGCACCCGCATACCCCAAGGTTCCGAATACCGAGCAAAGCAGGGAGACCCCAATCGTCGAAGGAGACGTGCGAAGCAGCAGTTCGGAGACGAGCATCGCGAAAAAGACTGCCGGCGCCCCCCGGATGCCCCGAACCAAGAACAACGCGAGTACAAGCGCCGTCTGGGGATTCCAGGCCGTGATTCCGGTTGCGGCCCACGGGTGAATGAAGCTAACCCGTTCAAGCAAGAGGTAAAGACCGATAAAAACAATGCCGAATTCCCATTCGGCAAGAGACCCGAGTCTGCGACCGGACTCCGTGGGAACGGGTCGCGGTGCCGTACCAAGATATGCGGAGGCTGGCGATTTCTCCATTCGTCCCTCGGCCCTAGGTTCTCGTTGCGAAGACAGTTGCCCGGTTCGACCTTGGCCTCGATTGCGACCAACCAGCAACATTAAGTTACATAGCGTACGCATTCAGAAATAAAAGTGCAAGCTTTGCTTACTCGAATCCTTGTACGCAAGCCTACGATCGAAAACCCGACACGGCACTGTGTCCGCCAATGACATGGTCCGGAACGGGGCAATGACCCTGATTGAATCAGAGTCATGCCGCACACAGAAACGACCATGCGGCGACCAGCACTTCGCCATGCCGCCCCTTCTCAAGAGGGCACAAAATGTCGAATGCATTTCCGCATCGCATGCACGGTCGTTCGCACCGGCGCCCCCGACCGTCCCGTCGCAGAACACTCCGGCGCGCCAATCGCGCAGGGACGCGTTGGCTATAATCTGCCGGCACCGATTCGGGCGACGATGCAACGCAAGCGGCGTAACCCGCTCGTGACACCAAGCCCAGACCTCATCCAGCCTTCGGAGTCATCCATGACCGAACCCAAGCGTGGCATGCGTCGTTCACTCACCAGCTACGGCGACGAGGCCTTCTCGCTTTTTCTGCGCAAAGCATTCATCAAGGCGATGGGCTACACCGAGGATGCACTGGAACGACCGATCATCGGCATCACCAACACGTTCAGCGGCTACAACGCCTGCCATCGCAACGTGCCGGAACTCATCGAAGCCGTCAAACGCGGCGTCATGCTGGCGGGTGGACTGCCCATCGAGTTCCCGACGATCTCCCTGCACGAATCGTTTTCGCACCCGACGAGCATGTACCTGCGCAACCTCATGTCCATCGATACCGAGGAGATGATTCGTGCCCAGCCGATGGATAGCGTCGTGCTGATAGGCGGGTGCGACAAGACGGTGCCGGCTCTACTTATGGGCGCAGCAAGCGCGGGCACACCGGCAATCATGCTGGTCACCGGCCCGATGATCACAGGCTCGCACCGGGGCGAGCGCCTGGGCGCGTGCACCGACTGCCGGCGACTCTGGGGCAAATATCGAGCTGGCGAACTCACGGACCAGGAGATCACCGAGATCAATGGCGCGCTCGCACCGTCGGCCGGCACCTGCATGGTCATGGGAACAGCGAGCACCATGGCACTCATGACCGAAGCATTGGGCATGATGCTTCCTGGCGGTGCAGCCGCACCGGCCGTTCATGCCGATCGCCTGCGGGCCGCGGAAGCGACAGGGGCCCGCGCCGTAGCTCTCGCCAGCGAAGGACTTACGCCGGAAAAGGTCATGACACCGCAAGCCTTCGAGAACGCCTTGCGAATGCTGCTCGCGATCGGCGGCTCGACCAACGCGATCGTCCATATCGCCGCAGTTGCCGGGCGCCTCGGCATCGAGATCGACCTGGAAGCCTTCGACAAGCTGGGGCGCGACACCCCCGTGCTCGTTGATCTCAAACCTACCGGGCAGCACTACATGGAGGACCTGTTCAAGGCCGGCGGCGCGGCCACGATCCTGCGCGAGATTCGGCCGCTCCTCAATCTCGATTGCATTACCGTCAGTGGTCGCACGCTGGGTGAGAATCTCGATTCGGCACCTGCGGCCTTCGCGCAGGATGTCGTCCGGTCGCGCGAGAACCCGATATTCAAGGAAGGCGGCATTGCCGTCCTGCGCGGCAATCTCGCCCCGAACGGCGCCATTCTGAAGCAATCAGCGGCGGCAGCGGACCTGCTCCAGCACACGGGCCGCGCCGTTGTGTTTACTTCACTGGAGGATCTCGCCGAGCGCATCGATCGGGATGATCTCGACGTCGCACCCGATGACGTGCTGGTGCTGCAAAACACCGGCCCCCAAGGCGCCCCAGGCATGCCGGAATCCGGCTACCTGCCGATTCCGCGCAAGCTCGCGCGCCAGGGCGTAAAGGACATGGTACGCATCTCCGATGCGCGCATGAGCGGCACGGCCTTCGGCACGATCGTCCTGCATGTCTCTCCGGAATCGGCGATCGGTGGCCCACTCGCACTGGTTCGCACCGGCGATCGCATCAAACTCGATACCGCTGCTCGCCGCATCGATCTACTCGTCGACGACGCCGAGCTCGAAGCTCGTCGCAAAGCCTGGACACCCTCGCCGCCTCGCCCCGAAGACGGACGCGGTTATCGCCGACTGTTCTTGGACAACGTCGAACAGGCCGAACACGGTTGCGACTTCACCTTTCTGAAGCCCGCAATGAAGTCTCGCACCCCGCCCCGCTGAATCACGTCGCTCGCCGGTTGGATGAACGACCGGCGAACGATCATAAGTATCGGGCCGTGATCCCTGCCAGCGCCGGATCAGGCGGTTGCCTGGTCGGCGATCAAGCTTTCGCCAGGTTTGACACGGGTGAACTCCACCGGCCGGGTCGAAATATCGAACTGGCCGTCGACGAGTTTCACACACGTATAGGCCGAGGTCGTCAAATCCCCCGCTGTGGGAAAATCTGCCCGAAAGTGCGCACCGCGCGAATCTTCGCGCGCCTGCGACGCGAACCTGATCGATTTGCTGACGAGAATCAGGTTCTTGAGATTCAGCCAGTCGTGCCAGGTGAGATTGAAGGCAAGGCTGCTGCCCGCCACCCCCGTGGCGTCGAGTTGGGCTTCGAGTTCGTCCAGGCGCCCCGACGCCCTTTGCAGACCCTGTATGTCGCGAACGATGCCGACATCGTCCCACATGACTTCGTAAAGACGATCCCGAATCTCGGCGAGATTGCCCCCCTTCTGCTTGAGCGGATAATGCGCAAGGGCCAGCGCTTCGTCGATTGCCGACCGGTCCGGTTCGCAGTACTCGCCGTTCGACTTCAACCATTCCGCCATACGGTCGCCGGCGATGCCGCCGTACACCGTCGAATTCGCGACTCCGTTTCCGCCGAGTCGATTGGCACCATGCACGCCGCCGGTATCTTCCCCGGCAGCGAAAAGTCCCGGCACTTCCGTCGTGCAGTCGGTGTTGAACACGACACCGCCCATCATGTAGTGCGCAGTCGGCACGACCTCCACGAGCCCTCCGGCGAGGTCGAAGCCGCAGTCATCGCAGCGCTCGACCATGCCCTTGAACATGCGTCGGACGTTCTCGGAACCGAGATGCCCCATTGAAATGTAGACGCCGCCATTGGGCGTGACGTTACCCAGCCGCATCTCTTCGTAGATGCCGCGCGACACGATATCTCTCGTCGCACGCTCGTTGCGAGGATCGTACTTGTGCATGAAACGCTCGTTCGCACCGTTGAGCAACTGACCGCCGGCGCCGCGAAGCCCCTCTTCAAGGACAGTCCCGGTCATGCGCGTCCCAGGACCGGCCAGCAGCCCCGTAGGATGAAACTGCACCATCTCCATGTCACGCAGCGTTAGCCCAGCCCGCAATGCCATGGCCATGCCGTCGCAGGTCTTATCGCCCGAAGGCGTATGGTATTTGTACATCGTCGGTCCGCCGCCGGTCGCGAGCAGTACGGCCTTCGCCTGGACGAACACGAAGTCCCCGGTGCGGATATCGATCATCAGCACGCCCGCGATTCGGCTGCCGTCCTTCGAGCGGATCAACTCGATCGCACGATGCTCTTCCAGGCGCCGGATGTTGCGTGCCCAGACCTGCTCGGCAAGTCGATTGATGATCTCGATTCCGGTCAGGTCCCCCTTGTGTACCGTTCGATCGAAGGTCTGCCCGGCAAAGGCCTTCTGATGCACGGTACCGTCGGGATTGCGATCGAAGAAGCAACCAAGTTCGTTTTCGAGTTCATGGATGCGCTCGACAGCCACGTCTACAAGCTGCCAGGCGAGTTCCTGGTGAGGTAGCCACTTGCCTCCCTCAATCGTATCCATGAAATGACGCTCGACGGAATCCTCCTTCGCGAGCGCCACGTTGTACCCACCCTGAACCATGCGCGTGCAGCCGCATTTGCCGAGCAATCCCTTCACGGCCACAGTGATGTCGAGCGCGGGATTCGCCTTGTGGGCATGCAAAGCACCGAACAGGCCGGCGCCGCCGGAACCGAGGATCAGGATGTCTGTCTTGAGCGCCTGCATGACTACTTGCCGCCCACGCCGAGCGCCGCGAGGACTTTCTCGCGTCGCGATTTCGCATCTTCGGCAACCTTCATGTACAGGTTGCCACCATGACTATCCATGCCGACCAGGAGGGGGCCAAAGCCGCGTATGCGAAACTGCCACAACGACTCCGGATTGAGATCGTCGAGGTCGACATCCTCGATGGATTCGATCCACGTCGTTTCCAGTGCCGCCGCGCCACCGATGATCGCAAGATACACACCACCGAGATCGGCAAACGCCTTTTGCGATGCGGCAAACAAACCGCCTTTGCCAATCACCATGCGCACGCCGTACTGCTCCATCAGCGGACGCGTGAACCGCTCCATGCGAGCACTTGTCGTCGTCCCAACGCAAACCGGTTCGTAGCCTGTCGGGGCCTTCTGCGTCTCTCCGACCCACTTCACGTTCGGTGCGGTATGGATGACAGCGTGGCCGCGCAGATCGAATTTGGTCTTGCGACCGCGATCGAACATGTGGATCTGCGTCGCATCGCGTATGCCGTACAAGGTGCCGTTCAGCGTGACCGTATCGTTTACGCGCAAGGCACGCACCTGTGCTTCGGTCACCGGCATGTCGAATTCGTAATGTGCCATGTTGAATTTCTCGATAGCTGCGCGTGGACGCAGGAGTTCAAATAACGTACCGCTTGATTCGAATCGCCGGACGGGGCATTGCATTGCGCCTATTTCTGCACGCGGCCGCATTGTGGCGAGGCCGCCCGTCAATAACCATACTCGATTCCTGTCGGCGTGAATGTTGCTCGCGCACGGCGCGCCGAATGACACTGCATGTTTACGGCGACTGGATTCATCGTGATGTGCGTCGCAGCGGTTTCGACATGAACCGCGAACGAGGTGGAGTCGCCGCCCAGCCCCTGCGCCCCGACACCGAGGTCGTTCACCACCGCCGAGAGTTCGCGCTCCAGCTTCGCCCCTTCGGGATCGTCGCACACCGAACCGAGCGGACGCGTGGCAGCCACTTTGGACAAATGCACGCAGAGATCGGCCGTACCCCCCACGCCGACCCCCACGATTGTGGGCGGACACGTTTTGCCGCCGGCATCGAGCACGCAATCGATGACGAACGTCTTCACCGCTTCGATGCCATCGGCCGGAATTGCCATCTTCAGGAACGAATTGTTCTCCGAGCCGCTTCCCTTGGGAATCATCTCGATGGTCAGTGTTTGCGGCTGTGTAGAGAAGTCGATGTTGATTACCGGCACCGAGCGTCCGCACGACGTGTGCTCGTTGATGCGCGTAACAGGATGGACCACCGACGATCGAAGCGGATGTTCCTTCGTCGCCCGTGCACAGCCTCGCCCGATTGCTTGCTTGAGCTGATAGCCGTCGACTTCGACGTTCGAACCGATCACCACGTTATAGATTGGTATGCCGGTATCCTGACACAACAAATTGTCGTTCCTCTCGGCCACGGCGATATTGAGTATCATCGTGCCCAAAATGGATTTGCCCGTCGCATCGGTCTCGGCCGCATCGAGCCGCTTGAAACCATCTTTGATATCGGGCGGCAAAAGCTTGAGCGCCCGGATGTAGAGTGCCTTGGCTGCTTCTTCGACTTGATTCAGATCGATCTTCATCACGTGTCCTCGATGCTGCGGTCCCTATTCGCCGGCGGTTCGCTCAGTCGACGTAAAGCTTGCGCTCGCGAATGATGCGTGCCCATCGGTTCGACTCTTCCTTGATGGCACGCGTGAAGTCCGCAGGGGAATTGCCCACCGCTTCCATGCCGAGTTGCTCGAAACGGGTCCGCACGTCGGCGGACTGCAGGACCTTCACCGTGTCCTGCTGAATCCGGGCGATCGTAGCGGCAGGCGTCGAGGCCGGCACCACGAAGCCGAACCACCCGAGATTCTCGAATCCGGGCAGCGTCTCAGCGATGGCGGGTACGTTCGGCAATTGCTTGGAGCGATCCTTGCTGGTGACACCCAGCGCGCGCAGCCTGCCTTGCTGAACGAATCCGATCGCCGCAGAAAGATTCGGCGTCACGAACTGGATCTGTCCACCCACCAGATCGGCCAGCGCAGGTCCCTCGCCCTTATACGGTACGTGCGTGACGTCGATCCCGGCCGCAGACACGATGCTTTCGGCCGCGAGGTGTGTCTGGGTGCCCACCCCCGCCGACCCGAAGTTGATGGACTTCGGCTTGGCCTTGGCCATCGTGATGAACTCCTTCAGCGTCTTCGCCGGAGTCGCCGGATTCACCACAAGCGCTTGCGGACCACTGGCGACGTTCGTCACGGCCGCCAGATCACGTCCGGGATCGAAGGTCATCTTGCGATACATGTGCGGGTTCGCTGTGACGATCGACCCCGAAGTCATGAGGATGGTGTAGCCATCGCCGGCCGCTTTCGCCACGATGTCTGCACCGATATTGCCGCCGGCGCCGGCACGGTTGTCCACCACCACGGTTTGCCCCCAGCTGTCAGCCAGCCGTTGCGCCACGATCCGCGTAACGATGTCGGTAGCACCGCCGGGCGCAAAAGGCACGACGATGCGCACGGGGCGAACGGGATAGTTCTGAGCTACGGCGGGCATCGCCACTGCTGCGGCAACGACGATCAAACAGACTTTGGTGATAGGCGTCATTTCGTCTCGATCTCCGGTTTGGACGTGAAAGCTCGCATGCTCAGGATCACAAGCCGCAACGCGACAATTCGTGCGTCGGTCGGTGCCGGCCCGACAATCCAATGCGTTCCTGTCTCGCCGCCGACACCTGCGGCCTCAACCGAGATTGAGCAGGAATGCCAGTCCAACGGTCAATGTCACGCCGGCCGCAATCGCGAGGAGCGTCTTCTGCCAGTCGCGCCATGCAAGGAACTCGAGCATGAGTAGGCGAATCCCGCCCGTCATGTGGGCAGCAAGCAGCAGGACGAGGATCACCTCGCCCGCCTTGAAAACCGGCTGATCGATCCAGCGCAGGGTGGATTCGAGACTGGCCTCGCCCTGCAAGGCGCTCCCGAGGGTGAGGAAATGCAGCGGCAGAAACAACGTCAGCAGCACGCCGGATACGCGATGAACCATGAACGCCCACCAGGCCGGATGACTGCGCGCGCGCCAATCGTTCTTCATGCGACCACCGCCCAGACAGCTCTCAATCCGAGCCCAAGGATCACGAGCGACGCAACGCCGACCACTGCATTGAGAAACAAGCCGCGCCAGCCAAGTGATTCGGACAACATTGCACGCAGTCCGATCGGTGCGTGAATCGCCACGGCCAGCACGAAAACCGTATAAAAGGTTCCCCAGCCGACGCTGCCGCGAGTCCGCCCCAGTATCTCGGAAGCGCTCAGCCCGCCCTGGACCGCGTAGATGAGCGTGACGAGATGTACCAGCACGCAAACCGCGAGCACCATCGCGCTGAACCGCTGCGCCGCCCAGTGATAGACCTGTGCCCGAGGGCTCATCGCACGCCCCCCATGATCACAGCTTCCCTTTCAACGCCGCCCCCAGGACGACGCGCTTCAATCCCGCAATGGCGGCCGTCGGCGAAATCTTCTTGGGGCAGCGCTCGGTACAGCTCATATGCGTATGGCACGCATGACAACCCGCATCGCCGGCCACTGCCTTGATGCGCTCGTCGTTCCCACCATCGCGCACGTCGTTGACCAATGTCCACGCACGGTTCATCGCGGCCGGGCCAAGATACGCCGGATTCCAGCTGACGACATCGCACGACGAATAACAAACGCCACAACCTATGCACTCGATGCCTGCGTCGACCTGCTGACGCTGCGCCGAATCGGGCGATACCCTCGCGAACTCGTCCTTGCGAGTGGACGTCGATTGAAACTGCCCCTTCGCCGCAGCCCATTTGTCGAAGAACTCGCGCATGTCCGTCACGAGATCCTTGATGACCGGCAGATTGCGCAGAGGCGCAATCTCGAGCGTATTGCCTTCGACGACCTCGGAGACGTGGGTGCGGCAGGTCCAGCGCGACTTGCCGTTGACCACCATTGCACAAGAGCCGCACATGCCCACACGGCAGGCGAATCGATACGACAGCGTGGGATCGAGATGACGCTGGATGTGCGTTACGACATCGAGAACCGTTTGGCTCTCGAGGCGCGGCACGTCGAAGCGCTCGAACTGCCCGTTCTCGCCGCCCCGCCAGACTTTGACTTCCAGGTTGCTCATGAGCGTTTTTCGCGCAGCCGATGCCCCAGCGCATCCCCCGACCCGGGGAGGATCCCGAGTGAAACGGCCCGGCACGCTGGGTGACCGGGCCGCATTCGATACTACCGGAGAATCAGGCGCTCTCGTACAGACGAGTCAGCACGAACTCGCGATGACCGAGCGCTTCGGCTGCCGTGAGGCGGCCGTTGCACGTACGCAGCATGATCTCGAGCAGTTCGTCGCCGCACTGGTCCAGATTCTTTTGTCGCTGCAGCAGACCGGAACAGTCGTGGTCGATGTGCTCGCTCATCGTCCGGCAGGTACGCGGATTGGCCGACAGTTTGATGACGGGCACGATCGGATTGCCGATGACATTGCCCTGTCCGGTCGGGAAGAAGTGCACCACGTAGCCGGAAGCGCCGCACAACGTCACCATTTCGGCGGCGGCAGAAGAAGAATCCATGAACCAAAGACCCGGGCTGGTGGGCTCTTCGGCTTTGTCCAGCACACCGATCACCTTGCACTTGTGACCGATCTTCTGGATGTTCCCGAGCGCCTTCTCTTCGATGGTCGTCAGACCGCCTGCGATGTTGCCCTTGGTCGGCTGCGATTCCGAAAGGTCGCTCGTCTTGTGGCGATCGATCACTTCCTGGTAGCGATTGAACATCTTCATGAACTGCTCGCGCACCTGCGGCGTCGCGCAACGATCCGCAACGATCATCTCGCCGCCAGTGATTTCGGTCGTTTCGCCGAAACACATCGTCACACCCAAGGGCTCGAGCTTGTCGAACGCATTGCCCACGGTCGGATTGGAACCGCAACCGGAAGTCGTGTCGGACTCACCGCACTTGGTCGAGACCCAAAGATCGCGGATCGGCGCTTCGATCGTGCGCAGTTCCGATGCCCACTGTACGTACTCCTTCGCCACCTTCGACGCGCGCAGGATCGTGTCGTGATCGCCGTGCAACTCAATGCCGAATCCAGTCACCGGCTTGCCGGTCTTTGCGATGCCCTCGACGACGCGCTGCGTCCAGCCGTCTTCGATGCCGATCACGATCACGGCGGCAACGTTGGGATTCGAGCCGGTGCCGATGAGCGTACGGAAGTGAAGATCCAGATCGGCGCCGAACTGCAGGCGGCCGTAGGGGTGCGGAATGGCCATCGTGCCTTTGATATTGTGCGCCACGGCTTCGCACGCGGCGTTGGACAAGTCGTCCACCGGCAGAATGATGACGTGATTGCGTACACCGACGCGTCCGTTCTCGCGCCGATAGCCCCAGAAGGTAGTGTTGCTCGAGATCATGATGTGCCTCGCTTGATGATATTGGTGCCGAGGGCCGAACGCCTCGGTCCTGGATGCGATTGCGCCCGGGCGGGGCGGGTCGGTCTACCAGCGCTTGGTCTTGAGGTTGTGGACGTGGCAGTGTTCACCGACCTTGATGTCGGACACGGCCTTCCCGATGTCATGACCGTACTTGATCACCGTATCCCCGGACTTGATCGCCTGAGTCACGACCTTGTGTCCGATGGGAATGTCGTTGAGCGCCTTGACGGTGACGGTGGAATCGCCTTCCATCACCCAGCCTACGAGTTCCTGGCCGGCCTTGATGCCTTCCACGACGACCACACCCACTGTGTCCTTCTTGTCGTGTACGAGGAAATGAATCATGTCTGCTCCTTCGATGTACGTGCTGGCAAAGCAATCGCCGAGGATGCCGGACGGCAACTCGGGACGCCGCGTTTTTGTAAGCTGCGGATGCAGGATGGTAGCGACGACCATACCGTCAGTCAACTAGATGACCTATATGGGCGGGCACGGTGCTACCATCGCACTGCAACGAAGGAAGCCGCTCATGAACATCGCGACCGAAGCCGGACTCGACGCCGGCGTCCCGACCGGTCAACCGCTCTACAAGGCGGTGAAGCTGCGTATCACGCGCGGCCTCGTGGAGGGCGAATGGCGCCCTGGTGAAGCGATCCCGAGCGAAGCCAAGCTCGCCGAGCTTTTTCAGGTCTCCATCGGCACTGTCCGCAAGGCGATCGACGAGCTTGTCGCCGAGAAGATTCTCCTTCGCCAGCAGGGCCGCGGCACCTTCGTGGCCCGACATACGCTCGATCGCACCCTTTTCTACTTCTTCCATCTCGTCGGCAAGGATGGCCGCAAGGAAACTCCGCAAACGCAGTTGCTGAGTTTCGATCGCTCACGAGCCGACGCGAGCGAAGCCGCGCTCCTCGGCATCCCGCGCGGCGACAGGGTCTATCGCATTCGAAATCTGCTTCGCCTCTCGGGCGACCCTGTAGTCATCGACGACATCGTCGTTCCCGCCCAACGCTTCGCCGATCTGGACGAAAAGATCTTCGGCGAGCGCGAGGGCACGATCTATGGGCTTTACCAGGCGCGGTATGACATCAGCGTGATTCGCATCGCCGAGCGCCTGAGCGCCACGCTTGCGGACGAAGAGGTCGGCACGCTGTTGGACGTGCCGCCCGGGACGCCTTTGCTTTCCATCGCGCGCGTCGCGTACACCTACAATGAACAGCCCGTGGAATTGCGCCACAGCCTGGTCGATACAACCCAGCACGAATACTTCAGCGACCTGGAGAAGAACTGACCGCCCTTTCGAGCAGCATCAGCGCGCGCTGCGCCGATTCCCGTGCCGCCGGATCCTTCGCATTGCGCAGGAGCCATTCGTAAATTCGACGCGCATCACCGCGCATCCCGATTCGAGTCAAATTCCGGGCGGCGGCAGCGCGCGCTTGCAGGGATTCGCGTTCCGTTGTGGGCGATATCGAAATCAACGCCGCATCAAGATAGGCGTCGGCCGCCTCGCGCGGCCGAGCGGTCGATTCGTACACCTGCGCAAGCGCCATCGATACAGCTGCGCGCTCTGTGTCCACCGCACGGGCACGCAGAAGCTTCAGCACATCCTCGGCGATGCCGAGCTGGGCGCTGGCGAGCGCGGCGCGCCCCACATCCAACAAACCCTTGCGAACTTCGTCCGGTACCGGTCGATGCTCGGGTAAGAGCTCGGACAGCACCGACTGTACCTCGCTGCGCTGATCCGTCTGCACGTACATCGCCAGTCTGCGCAAGCGCCATTGCTCGGAGGTCAAGCCCGGCGGCGCGTCGAGACCTCGCCAATAGGAGCTTGCCTGCTCGGGACGCCCAAGATCCGCGTGGATTTCTCCCAGCAGGTGACGCACGCGCGGATCCATCGCCTCGATCGGGAAGCGCGCGGGATCGGCAAACAGCATGATCGCGACGCGCTCAAGGCGCACTTCCTTCAACGCGGCGATGAGAAGCCGCTGAGCTTCCACGCGGACCCTGTCGCTCGGCGACTTCCATAGGAGATATGCGAGCAAGGCTCGACTCATCGTCGGCTGTTTCGCGCGAATGCGACCGGCATGACCGAGCCAGCCGTTGTCGTCGCCCACGAGCAACTGCGCATGATTGGCGCCGTGCAAGGCCGCGTCCTCGTAGGCCGTCCATAACGCAACAGATTCCACGTTGTCCGCTCGGGCGTCCGAGCCTCGGGAAAGCCACTCCATGTTCAACCTCAACTCGGCGACCTCCACGAGTACGGCACGATCGTTCTGCATGCGCGCGGCAGCATCGAGCAGTGCAAGGGCAGCCGGATCGTTCGATTTGGCCAACGTCGATCTTGCTTGCACCGAGGCAACATCAGGTGCCATCAATCCGGCGCGGATGCGCAACAGCGCGGAATAGTGCGATTGAGGACTGAGCTGGGCCAGCCATTGGGCCGCCTCGGTATTCCTGTTCAATCGCAGCAAACCCGCCACGAAACCCTCGGCCTCGTCCGTGGACAGCGGCGCGAAGTCTTGCTGGAATCGAAGCATCGAGCGATACGCAGACTCCGCATTGCGCTCGAGCAGGAGCGCATCTAAGACGAGACGACGCGCACGTCGGTACGGTACCGATTCAAAGTTCGCGGCATCGACCTGAGCATTCGCGAACCACCTGCGCAACCAGTGGCGTGCTTGCAGAGGATCCCCCGAGCGCAGAGCCGCATTCGCCGCCGAAAAAAGCAGGGGCCACGCCTCACGCTTGCGCAACAAACCGTCCGGATACGCGCGAACGCGTTCGACCAGCGGCTTGTCTTGTCCCGTCGCCGCGAGCAAGTCGAGACGCAGTCGTTCCCATTCGAACCACGACACGACGTCCGCATTGCGCGGCTGGAGCGCTTCGACGCGCCGCAACGCAAGCGCCTGCGCCCCGGCGTCGGCGATTTGGCGAACGTGCGCAACGGTATCGATGCCCTGCGCGAACGCACTGCCTTGGACACCGAACAGCAACCCTGCTACAGCCAGGCTGGCACCGATCAGCACCGATCGCACGGTCACGATTCGCTCTTCACGCGCCCTGCGGGCACGAAAAACGAATCAGCCAGCCAGCAAAAAGGGCGACCGCAGTCGCCCTTTTCATTCGTCCGTTCGCACAACGGATCAGGCACCTGCAGCAGGTGCGGCCGCTGCAGCCTTGTCCTCTGGCGGCAGCACTTCCACCTCTCGCTGTACATTGAGCTTTTCGCGGATGCGAGCAGACTTGCCGGACCGCTCGCGCAGGTAATAGAGCTTGGCACGACGGACATCCCCGCGACGCTTCACTTCGATATTGGCGATCAGAGGCGAGTGGAGCTGAAACGTACGCTCGACCCCTTCTCCCGACGAGACCTTGCGGACGATGAACGAAGAGTTCAAGCCGCGATTGCGCTTGGCGATCACAACGCCTTCATACGCCTGAACGCGCTTGCGCTCGCCTTCGACGACGTTCACGCTCACGACGACGGTATCGCCGGGGGAGAACTGCGGGATCTTCTTGCCCAGGCGGGCGATTTCTTCCTGTTCCAGCTGCTCGATAAGGTTCATCTCAAAGACTCCTTGAAGGCGCCTCGGCAATCATCGACCGAGTTCACGCCACACCATGTTCCTGCTTGTATTCGTCGAGGAGACGCTGCTGCGCCTCGCTCAACTCGATTCTTTCCAGCAGTTCCCGCCGCCGTTCCCAGGTTCGCCCCAGGGCTTGCTTAGCGCGCCACCTCTCGATCAGCGCATGGTTGCCCGACAGCAGCACATCAGGCACTGGACAACCCTCGTACACCTCGGGCCGCGTGTAGTGCGGACAATCCAGCAGTCCGGCAACGAACGACTCCTGCTCAACGGACTCGGGATCACCCATGACGCCGGGCATCCAACGGATGATGCTGTCCATGATCACCATCGCCGCCAACTCGCCGCCGGACAACACGTAGTCGCCGATCGAAACCTCGATGTCGACGCAACGTTCCAACACCCGCTCGTCGACACCTTCATACCTACCCGCAACGAGCACCACGCCGTCGAGAGCCCCGAGTTCACGCACCAATGCGTGGTCGAGCAACCTGCCCTGCGGCGACAGGAAAACCACCCGGTTCCTGCTCACCCCGCTGCTCGCCTGCCGTTGTCTGGCAGCACCAATCGCTTTTTCCAGCGGGGCCGCCAGCATGACCATCCCTGGTCCGCCGCCATACGGCCTGTCATCCACGGTTCGGTAGCCATCCGCGGTGAAATCGCGCGGATTCCATGCGACTGCATCGTAGCAACGACGCTCGCGCGCCCGACCCGTGATGCCCCAGCGCGTCACTGCTTCCAGCATTTCCGGGAAGAGCGTGACGACATCAAACTGAAACACGCGTCCCCCGGCTAGTAATCCAACCCCCAGTCAACCCGGATCTTCGCACCCGCGAAATCCACTTCGATCACGACTGGATCGATGAACGGAATCAATCGCTCCCGCTCACCGCGCACGACCAGCACATCATTCGCCCCGGTCGCAAACACATCTTCCACCTGGCCAAGCTTTTCGCCGGATAAATTCTCGACGCTCAAACCGATCAGATCACACCAGTAATACTGGCCCGTCTCCGGTGCCGGCAACGCGCTTCGAGGCACTGCAATCTGCTTCCCGCGCAAGGCAAACGCCTGGTCGCGATCCTCGCAGCCTGCAAGACGCGCGACCAACGTTGCCCCGTGTGCGCGGCCTTCCAACCAGTTCTGTTGCTGCCATTCGCCGGGCTTCCCCAACCACCACTCGGGGTAGTCGAGCAGCCCGTCGACTTCTTCGGTCGCGGGCTGGATTTTCACCCAGCCGCGGACGCCATAAGGAGCGACGATGCGCCCCATGACGATATATCGATCAGGCAGCTTGCTTCACCTCGCCAGCCTGACGCACCAGCCGGCGTACGGTTTCGCTCAACTGCGCACCGTGGCCCTGCCAGTAATCGATGCGGTCCATCGAGATGCGAAGTTTTTCTTCACCCTCTGCCGCCTTCGGATTGTAGAAACCAACTCGCTCGACGTAACGGCCATCGCGGGCGCGCCGCGAGTCTGCGACGACGACATTGTAGAAGGGCCGCTTCTTTGCCCCACCGCGGGCCAACCGAATCACTACCATGGACGTGACTTTCCGTGCCGGAAAAAGGAAGGCCGCGATTTTACGTCCGAAGTTCCTGTCGCGGCAACCGCTTTCGCCGATTCGCGTGGCGACACACCGGGACTTCCGGGCATGATGCGGGTTTAATCGAGCGTTGAACCGAGCTTGACGCCCCCTCCGAAACGCGACACCCTTGCCCCGTTAAAGATGCCTGCCGTCCGGCCCTGTCTCCCATGAAGAACCGTCAAGTGCTGCTTGCGCGCCGCCCCGAGGGCTGGCCGTCAGAGGACGATTTTCGTCTCGTCGACACCGATGTCGCAGCGCCCGCCGAGGGACAAGTCGTCGTGCGCAACCGGTATCTGTCGCTCGACCCCTACATGCGGATGCGGATGAACGACACCCCGTCGTATGCACCGAAAGCAGAACTCGGCGAAGTGATGGTCGGGGGGGCCGTCGGGGAAGTCGTCGAAACCCGTTCATCCCGGTTGCGGGTCGGCGACACTGTCACCGGCCTCCTCGGATGGCAACACTACGGGGTCGAAGATGCAAGTCGGCTTCGGCGCATCGAGCGGCCGGTAGACCCATTGTCGGTCCATCTGGGGTGCCTGGGCATGCCGGGCGTCACGGCATGGGTGGGTCTGGAACTGGTTGGCCCGATCGAACCGGGCGCTACCGTCGTCATCTCCGCCGCTTCGGGGGCGGTCGGAAGCGTTGCGGGTCAAATCGCACGGCGCCGCGGATGCAGGACGATCGGCATCGCGGGGGGCGCCGAGAAATGCCGGCACGCCGTCGCAGATCTCGGTTTCGATGCATGCATCGACTACAAGACCGACGACATTGCCTCTGCCCTCGCGACAGCGTGCCCCGCAGGCGTCGACATCTATTTCGACAACGTCGGGGGCCGCATATTCGATCTGGTGCTCGAGCGCCTCAATCCTTTCGCGCGCATCGCCCTGTGCGGCCAAGTCTCGCAGTACAACGAAGCCGAACCCTACGCCGCACGCAATCTGCGCTCGCTGCTGGTCAACCGCGTGAGGCTGCAAGGTTTTATCGTTTCGGATCACATGCAGCTTTGGTCCCCTGCCCTGAGAGAGCTCACGCAGTGGTACGACCAAGGAACCCTACTTTGCCGGGAAACGGTTGCCGACGGACTCGATAGCGCCCCACAGGCCTTCATCGCGATGCTTCGGGGCAACAAGATCGGCAAGCAGATCGTGAAGTTGGACTAAGGACGAGGAAACGACGATGTCAGCAGAAAACGACGCAGCACGCATCGCAGCAGCCAGCGAAAAGCGCTTCGGGGAGCGCATCGAGGCGGACCGCGACACACCCGGGCTCGACCAGATTGCCCGCATGATGGAGCATTGCTCTCATCGCAAGTGGACCGACCGGGCCGTCGACCCGGGACTGCTGCGCCTGCTCTGCGCCACCGCCCTGTCGGCCCCGTCCAAGAGCGACTTGCAGCAAACCGATATCGTGAATGTTTCCGATCGCACGGTGCGCCGATCCATCGTCGATCAGATTCACGACATGGACTGGATCATGGAGGCGCCGGTATTCCTCATCTTCTGCGGCAACAATCGTCGGCTGCGACTGATGTCCCAATGGCGCGGCAAGCCCTTCCCGAACGACAACATGGATCAGTTTTTCAACGCAGCGTGCGATCCGGCGATCATCATGGGTCAGTTCTTGTGCGCGGCGGAGGCCGTGGGTCTCGGCTGCTGCCCGATCAGTCACGTACGAAACAACGCCGATAGGGTTTCCGAAATTTTGAATCTCCCGGACTGGGTGTTTCCCTTCGCCGGGTTGTGCGTAGGCTATCCGGCACGGGGCACCCGAATCACGCCACGCCTTCCGCTCAGCGTAACGCTGCACGAGAACCGCTATGACGAGAGCCGGCTGCCGCAACTCATCGACGAATACGACCATCGCCGCCATGAATCGCAGCCCTACGGCAAACCGCGTGACACGAAGCGCTTCGGGCCTGCGGACTTCTATGGATGGTCCGAGGACAAAGCCCGCCAATACGGCGTGCTGGAGCGGGAAAACTTCGGGGCCTTCGTACGCAGCAAGAAATTCGGGCTCGACTGAATCCGATCGTCCTTATTCGCTCGCGCGCGTCGGGTAATGCACTTCCAACGGCGGAGCCCGATCCGCGAAGGGTCTTCGAAATCCCTGAAGATTCGCTGCTTCCGGATATCTCAGCGCATCCCGGGCATCAACCCCTTTAGGTTGCGCATCATTTTCGCCATGCCGCCCTTGGCCATCATCTTCATGAGTTTCTGAGACTGCTCGAACTGATTGAGCAGGCGGTTAACCTCCTGAACGGTCACACCAGCGCCCGTGGCGATCCGGCGCTTGCGCGAAGCCTTGATCAGTTCGGGCTTCGCGCGTTCGGCCGGCGTCATTGAGTTGATGATGCCCTCGATGCGGCTGACGGCCTTCTCGTCCATCTGAGAACCTTGGGCAGCCTGGGCGAATTGAGCGGGCAGTTTATCCATCAGGGAACTGACCCCCCCCATCTTGCGCATCTGAACGATCTGCGCCTTGAAATCCTCCAGATCGAAGCCCTTGCCGCTCTTGACCTTCTTGGCGAATTTCTCTGCTTCGCCTCGATCGACCGTGCGCTGAGCCTCCTCGACCAGCGATAGCACATCGCCCATTCCCAGGATGCGCGATGCCATTCGATCGGCATGAAACGCCTCGAGTCCGTTGAGCTTTTCGCCGACGCCGGCAAACTTGATTGGTTTGCCCGTTACTTGCCGTACCGACAACGCCGCACCGCCGCGCGCGTCGCCATCGAGCTTCGTCAGGACGACGCCGGTCAGGGGCAATGCCTCCGAGAACGCCTTCGCCGTGTTCACGGCGTCCTGGCCCTGCATCGAATCGACTACGAACAGGGTTTCGATCGGATTCAAAGCGGCATGGAGCGCTCGAATCTCGTCCATCATCGCCTGATCGATCGTCAGTCGGCCGGCTGTATCGAAGATGATCACGTCATGAAAATGCGTCCTCGCATAACCCAATGCGCCGTGCGCAATCGCGACGGGATCCTGGTCCGCCGCCTCGAAGAAATCGGTGCCTACCTGCTGCGCCAGCGTTCTCAGCTGCTCGATGGCGGCAGGGCGGTAGACGTCCGCACTCGCCAGCAAGACCTTCTTCTTCTGCTCCTTCAATAGCCGCGCAAGTTTGCCGGACGACGTGGTTTTGCCCGACCCCTGCAGACCGGCCATCAGAATGATCGCCGGCGGCTGCACCGAAAAGTTGAGACCGGCAGCCCCCTCGCCGCCCATCAACTCGACCAGTTCCCGGTAAACGATACCCACCACCGCCTGGCCGGGCGTCAGACTCGTGAGCACGTCCTGGCCCAGGGCTTTCTCGCGGACCCGGGAAACGAAATCGCGAACGACCGGCAGCGCAACGTCCGCTTCCAACAACGCCATGCGAACCTCCCGCATCGCGTCCTGAATGTTGGATTCGGTCAGCCGCGCTTCGCCGCGCAGCGTCTTGAGAACAGAGGTCAGACGGTTGGTCAGGGTATCGAACATGCTGTTAAACCCAATGGGAAGGAATGCGCGCCGTATAATCGAACCCGAGCTTCGCAGGCACGTCGGCGATCGAGCCTGAACCTGCCGCACGACCGCGATGCGCGACATACACCGCGCCCGAACAGGCATCGATGAATCCGACGATTGTAGCCTACCTCGTAACAGCGCTTCTCTACGCGGCCCTTGCCGTGCACTTCTGGCGTACGCGCTGGATCCCGGCACGCACGGCCAGCCCAACGTCGGGACGCCAGACCTGGGAACGGCTCGCCGTGCTTGCCCCGCTCGTTCTGCACTCCGCCCTCCTGTACCGAAGTACCTTGTCCGGATCCCAGCTTGCGCTCGGGATCGGCAATGCCGCTTCCCTCATCGTATGGCTCTCGGTGCTCATCTATTGGCTGGGCAGCTTCGTACACCGCGTCGAAGGCTTGCAGGCCCTGGTAATGCCGGTGGCCGCTATAGGGTCAATCCTCCCCCTGTTCGCACCGGACGCGCGCCCGTTGCCGAACACCGAGTTCCTGGCATTCAAGGCGCATCTGCTCATATCGATGCTCGCCTACAGCTTTTTCACGATCGCTTCCCTGCACGTGCTGCTCATGGCGCTGCTGGAAAAACGGCTACACATCGGTCAACTCCGTTCCGGCATTACCGCCCTGCCCCCACTTCTAACGATGGAGCGCATCCTGTTTCAGTTGATCGGCGTGGGGTTCCTGCTCCTCACCTTGAGCCTCGGCTCCGGCATACTGTTCTCGGAGGTAATGTTCGGTCGCCCCCTGGATGTCTCGCACAAGACGGTCTTCGGCGTACTGTCCTGGGCGATCTTCGGCGCACTGCTCTGGGGGCGACATCGCTACGGCTGGCGTGGACGGGTCGCCATGCGATGGACGCTGAGCGGGTTTCTCATGCTCGTACTGGCCTATTTCGGCAGCCGTCTGGTCATGGAAGTCATCCTTCACCGGTCGGCATAGGGCGGCGCCGACAGGCAAACCGGATCACCCTCCCGCGTTTCCTCCCCATCCCCTCGACCGGCAGGGATCGCAAAAGCCGTGGACGCTCGCCGTCTTGTAGCCTCCACGGTGCACGCCGATACTGCCGGCGGCACCGCTCGGACCGCGAGGTGTCCGATCAGGCGCGGGAACCCTGCGCACACGAACTTCAAGACCGAATCGTATCTATCCGGACACAAAGGAAAATGACATCTTGAATTAAGGCATTAAATCGGGAGTCCTTCGCTTTACAACGGCGCCGTCGACAGGGCATCATTGATCCGATAAGGAATGTGGGGAGTGGCTATGGCTACAGCAGCCGCCGCGGCACCGAGAAAAGACCTCCGGGAGTTCACCTTCTCGTGGACCGGCCAAGACAAAGCGGGCAAGACGGTACGCGGAGAAATGCGTGCCGGCGGAGAAGCGCAGGTCACGGCGACGCTGCGTCGGCAGGGCATCAAGGTCGTCAAGGTGCGCAAGCAGACGCTGCGCCGAGGCGGCACGATCACCGACAAGGACATCACGTTCTTCACCCGCCAATTGGCTACCATGATGAAGTCCGGCGTACCTTTGCTGCAGGCCTTCGACATCGTGGGTAAGGGCCACTCGAACGCTGCCGTTCAGCGCCTCCTGGCTGACGTCAAGACCGAGGTCGAAACCGGCTCCAGCCTCAAGCAAGCCTTCGCGAAACACCCGTTGTACTTCGACGCACTATTCGTAAACCTCGTCGGCGCCGGCGAGCAGGCCGGCATCCTGGACACGGTCCTCGACCGTCTCGCCACCTACAAGGAAAAGATTCTCGCGATCAAGAACAAGATCAAGTCGGCGCTCTTCTATCCGATCGCCGTGATCGTCGTGGCCATCATCATTACGGCGGTCATCATGATCTTCGTCATCCCAGCCTTCAAGAACGTCTTCGCAAGCTTCGGCGCCGATCTTCCGGGTCCGACCTTGGTCGTGATGGCGATCTCGGACTTCTTCGTGGCGTATTGGTACATGGTATTCGGGGGCGCAGGCCTCGCGATATGGACTTTCTTCTGGACCTGGAAACGATCCACCAAGATGCAGATCGTCATGGATCGCTTATTCCTGCGCATACCGATCTTCGGCGAACTGATCCGCAAGAGCGCAATCGCACGCTGGACGCGAACCCTCGCCACGATGTTCGCCGCGGGCGTTCCGCTCGTCGAGGCGCTCGATTCCGTAGCAGGCGCTGCCGGCAACTACGAATATTTCGCGGCGACAAAGAAGATTCAGACGGAAATCGCGACCGGCACAAGCCTTACGGTGGCGATGCAGAATGCCGAAGTGTTCCCCAACATGGTGGTTCAGATGGTATCGATCGGCGAAGAAGCCGGTTCACTCGACGCCATGCTCTCGAAAGTAGCCGATTTCTTCGAAGCCGAAGTCGACGATGCCGTCGAAGCCCTGCAAAGCCTGATGGAGCCGCTCATCATGGTCGTGCTCGGCACGCTGATCGGAGGCATGGTCGTTGCCATGTATCTCCCGATCTTCAAGATGGGTCAGGTCGTATAGCGCGACGACGAACCAGCCGCCGCAACCCTCGGGCTGCCGCGGCTGAAATCTCCACGCGGGCATCTCGCCCTGCACGAACGCGAACCCGCACCCGCACATGGACACTCTTATCGCGCACCTGTCGGCCAACCCAGTCACATTCGCCGGTCTGTGCGCTGTACTGGGCCTGGTGGTTGGCAGCTTCCTGAACGTCGTCATTCACCGATTGCCGAAGATGCTCGAACGGCAGTGGCAGGCAGAGTGCGCCGAACTGCAGGGTCGGACTTCGGAACAACCGCCCACCTACAATCTGGTCGTTCCGCCGTCAGCATGTCCTGCATGCAATCACCCTATCCTGCCGCTACAAAACATTCCCGTCCTGAGTTACCTGATGCTGCGAGGCAAGTGCGCTGCGTGCGCCGCTCCGATCTCCCTGCGGTATCCCGCCGTAGAGATCGTAAGTGCACTGCTGACCGCCTACATCGGTTTTCGATTCGGCACGAGTTGGACGGCGCTCGCCACGATGGTCTTCGGCTGGGCGATGATCGCACTGGCGATGATCGATCTGGACACGTTCTTCTTGCCCGACAGCATCACGCTCCCGCTCGTCTGGCTGGGACTGTTGGCGCAACTCGCAGGACTTTATCCAAGCGTCGGCATCGAAGCTGCGGTGATCGGGGCCGTCGCAGGATACCTCTCCTTGTGGAGCGTGTTTTGGCTCTTCAAACTGGCGACCGGGAAGGAAGGCATGGGGTATGGCGATTTCAAGCTTCTCGCGGCCATCGGCGCCTGGATGGGCTGGAAGGCGCTCCCGCTCGTCATTCTGCTTTCGTCCCTGGTCGGCGCAATCGTGGGCATTGGCCTGATCGTGGCTCGGCGCCAAGGCAGGGACGTCCCGATACCCTTCGGACCGTATCTCGTTGTCGCCGGACTGATCGCGTTGTTCTGGGGCGACGAATTGACCAAGCGCTACCTGGACCTGTTTTGAACGCGTTCGGTGCAGCACCGGCCGCGCCTCGCTCTCGAACCCTCCGCGTGGCTTTATTTTTTGATCACCATGCACCATACTAGAGACGGACACTCGATGTCGTGTGGGTGTCTGCGCTTCTTGTCAGGCATTTGCGATCGGACGCAATCGTGCCGTCTTCAGCCAAGCCTCAACTGATCGGCTACGAGTACCCGCTGAGCGAGCGTGTACGAACGCTCCTGCGCCTCGAAGACCTCTATCGCAAGGCGATTTACTTCACCGAGAAGCCGGCGTCGGTCGAGAACCACGTCGCACTCGTACTGCTCTTCGATATTCTCGAGGTCGCTGGCCGGGCGGACCTCAAATCCGACTTGCTGCAGGAATTGGAGCGCCAGCGCCACACGCTCGAAGCGCTCCGCAGCAACCCTGCGATCTCTGTCGTTGCCCTGGACGAGGTGATCCAGGAGATCGATCAGACTTCCACGCGCTTATTCCAGATGACTGGAAAATTCGGCCAGGATCTGCGCGAGAACGAGTGGTTGATGAGCATCAAGCAGCGAACGAACATCCCGGGCGGCGTGTGCGAATTCGATTTGCCGTCCTACCACTACTGGCTCAATACCGACGCCGAGCAGCGTCGGCACGACATCGAAAACTGGCTCTCCCCCTTCAGGCCGATTCACGATGCCATTGCCATCGTCCTGCGACTGTTGCGCGAGAGCGGGAAGACCAGTTCGCAACTCGCCAGCCAAGGCGTCTTCCAGCAGATGATGGCCGGTCGGATCGCTCAGATGCTGCGCGTCCAACTTTCGCGCGAGTTCCCCTGCATCCCCGAGATCAGCGCGAACAAGTACGCCCTGAACATCCGTTTCATGACCTTGTCCGGGCCCGGACGGGATCGTCCGCGAACATACGACGGCGACGTCCCGTTCCAGTTGACGCTCTGCAACCTTTAATCGATCCGTAAGCAACAGCACGTGTCGCCGCCGAACACCCCTCGCACCGTAGCCTGCCCGAGTTGCGGCAAGACCGTCCGCTGGGAGCCCGCCAGCCGCTATCGGCCGTTTTGCTCCGAGCGCTGCAAGACGCTCGATCTCGGCGATTGGGCGGCAGAGCGTTTTCAGATTCCTGATGACAGTCCGCCGGACAGCGGCAGCGCCGACGGCAATCGCGAATAGGCGCGAACGGATCCCGGGTCAACCCACCCATGCACCGCGCTGCATGGCAATGCCGTGAGCACCGCATCGCCACGCGCGATCGAGGTCGCCAAGGGACATGCCGCCGAGTGCATAGACCGGTATGGGGCTACCGTGAATGATGCCTGCGAAGGCGTCGAACCCCAATATCGTCGCACCGGGATGACTTCGCGTCGGCGCGACGGGCCCGAGGACCGCAAAGTCGATGTTCAACGCAACGGCCTTTCGAAGTTCCGCGAGGTCGTGACAGGATGCACCGACGAGTTCGAAGTCCGGCCGCTTCTGCGCCGCCATCAATTCACTCGCCTTCAGATGCACCCCATTCGCCCCGCACCGACGAGCCAGCGAGGCATCCGAATTGACGAGCACCCTGGCGCCGTGGCTGTGCGCGAGTGCAACGACCTCGGAGGCAAAACGAGCGAGATCTACCGCGGACATTCCGGGCTCCCGCACTTGCACGAGGCGCAGACCCTGCGCCAGTGCGGCCCGAATCTGCCGTAAGGCAACGTCGCCCCCCTCCTCGGTAGCGTTGGTGATCCCATAGACATCGGGGAGCGCGAGTGCCGCCAGAATGGGACCATTTGCCGGCAACATCGGCCCAACCGTCAATGCTTCGATTCGTTGCCACACGAACGCCTGGTTTTCCCGACCGTGGGGTTCGCCTTCGAATCGGGTCACGCGATAGAAGCTGAGGTCGACAGTTGCATGCTCGTAGACGTGTCGGCGAACGATCCAGGGGTAAGCCCGCTGGACGACGATACCCAGCTCCTCGTGCAACTCCCGGGCAAGTGCCTCCGGAGCGGATTCGCCGGGCTCGACCTTGCCTCCCGGGAACTCCCAGTAACCTTCATAGACCTTGCCGGGCGGGCGCTGGGCGAGCAGAAAGCTGCCGTCGTCGCGCTGTATGACCGCGGCAACCACCTGGACCACACGTGTCGACGCCGAGCCGGGAACAGATATAGAGGTCAATGGAGCCCCTCGTGCTTCGGCGGCCTGAACTACTTGCGCTTCTTCGCCATGCCGATGCGGCCAGCATGGTCGCGCGCAAACTGCCATGCGACCCGCCCGCTGCGGGAACCACGTGTCAGCGACCACTGGATGGCTTCGCGCTGCACGGATTCGTCGACGACGGCTTGCGGCGCGAAGTGCTTCACCCACTGCCCGACGATGGCGAGATAGTGCTCCTGATCGAACGTGTAGAACGATACCCACAGCCCGAAGCGCTCGGAAAGGGATATCTTCTCTTCGACGGTTTCGCCGGGGTGTATCTCCTCGCCGACATGCTTGTATTCAAGGTTCTCGTGCATGTACTCCGGCATGAGGTGCCGGCGATTCGAGGTGGCATAGATCAGGACATTGTCGCTCGCTGCCGAAATCGAGCCGTCGAGTACCACTTTGAGCGCCTTGTACCCGGCTTCATCTGCCTCGAAGGACAGATCGTCGCAGTAGATGACGAATCGTTCGGGACGCGCCGCGACCTGCTCCACGATGTCCGGCAGATCGCCGAGATCCTGTTTCTCGACCTCGATCAGACGCAGGCCCTTGCTCGAATACTTGTTCAGCAGCGCTTTCACGAGCGACGATTTACCCGTGCCTCGCGACCCGGTCAGGAGCACGTTGTTTGCCGGCAATCCCTGCACGAACTGGCGCGTGTTCTGCTCGACCAGACGCTTCTGATTCTCGATGCCGCAGAGATCCGCCAATGCGATCCGATGCGGATGCGTGACCGCCTCGATGAAACCGCGCCCGGCACGCTTGCGCCAACGAAAGGCCGTACTTCCCTTCCAGTCCGGTGCCGGGGGCTGTGTAGGCAGCAGATGTTCGAGGCGGCCGAGCAATGCATCGGCACGTGCGAGGATGTCGCCCAATTCCAGCGTCTTGTTCGATGAGGTCATGCCAGGAAGTGAAAAATAGAGAATTCGTGCAGCCGAACAGCTCGTGAGTGGGCGCGAAAAGCGAAAAATCAGGTCCGGTACTCGGCGTTGATCTTCACGTAATCGTGCGAAAAATCGCAAGTCCAAAGCCGAACGCTTGCCGGCCCGCGATGTAGATCGACACGCACCGTGAACTCGCTCTTGGCCATCGCACACTGTCCGTCGGCTTCGAGGTAGTCGGGATGGCGACCGCCGGCGGTGGCAACGTGAACGTCGTCCAGGTACATGTCCAGCACATCGACGTTCAGATCGTCTATCCCGCTGTACCCGATGGCAGCGAGGATCCGCCCGAGATTCGGGTCGGAGGCGAAAAACGCCGTCTTGACCAGGGGCGAATGGGCGATCGCATAACCCACTTTGCGGCACTCCTCCTCGGAGAGACCACCTTCCACCTCGATCGTGACGAACTTGCTCGCCCCTTCGCCATCGCGAATGATCGCCTGTGCAAGCTCGACCGCGACCTCTTCGAGCGCGGCACGCAATTGCACGTATGCCTCACCTTCGGCGCGATCGATCGTCGGCATGTCAGCCTTGCCAGTTGCCACGATGATAAAGGAATCGTTCGTCGACGTATCGCCATCGACCGTAATGCAGTTGAACGACTTGTCCGCGACTTGCCGCGTAAGCGTCTGCAACACCGGCCCGGCAACGGAGGCATCCGTAAACACGAACCCCAGCATGGTCGCCATGTTCGGCCGAATCATGCCGGACCCCTTGGCGATCCCAGTGACGGTAACGCGCTGGCCGGCAATCGCAACTTCGCGCGATGTTGCCTTCGGCACGATGTCGGTCGTCATGATGGCCTCGGCGGCGTCGGCCCAGCGATCCGCTGCGAAGGACTCAATGCACTGGGGAAGCCCTGCTTCGATGCGTTCCACCGGCAATCGCTCCATGATGACACCGGTGGAAAAAGGTATGACCTGCGACGCACTGCAGCCAAGCAACTGCGCAGCGTGGCTGCATACCGTCCGGGCATCCTGCAGGCCCACCTTGCCGGTACCGGCGTTCGCGTTGCCCGTATTTACGACGAGTGCACGTACGCTTTGTCCGGGCTGCACCAAGTGCTCGCGTGCCACGATGACCGGTGCCGCACAGAGTCGGTTCTGCGTAAACACGCCGCCGACCTGAGCGCCATCCGCGATGCGCACGACAAGCAGATCCTTGCGATTGGGTTTGCGGATGCCCGCTTGGGCGATTCCGAGTTCGATGCCCGCAACGGGCTTGAGTGCACGTGGGTCGGGCGCTTTCAGATTGACTGGCATGACGGGGCGACTTCTCTGCTAGGTGAGACGGCCGTGGCAATGTTTGAATTTCTTGCCCGACCCGCACGGACATGGATCGTTGCGGCCGACTTTCGCGCCGCGGCGCATCGGTTGAGCCGCTTCCTCTTCAGCGACCGCGACGCCTTCGCCTTCCGTCATCGCTTCGGCCTCGCCGGCGCTGAAATCGGCATGACGGTACTGGATGTTTTCGAGCGCAGCCGCTGCGCGCTCGGCCTGCTCGACCTCTTCCCGCGAACGGACCTGTACGGTTAGCAGGTGCTTCGTGACCTCGTCCTTGATCCGCTGCAGCATGTCAGCGAACAGCTGGAAGGCTTCGCGCTTGTACTCCTGCTTCGGATTCTTTTGCGCGTACCCGCGCAGATGGATCCCCTGACGCAGATAGTCGAGTTGCGAAAGGTGCTCTCGCCAATGCGAATCCAGACTTTGAAGCATGATCGCGCGCTCATACTGGCGCATCGCAGTGGACTCGACGGGAACGATCTTGGATTCGTACGCCGCATGGGCTGCTTCGATGAGTCGATCCCGCAGGCTGTCCTCGTCGATGTTGGCTTCGTTCTTGAGCCACTCCTGGATCGGCAGCTCCAGTTGCAGTTCCTGCGCCACCGCCTTCTCGAGCCCCGGGATGTCCCATTGCTCTTCCAGGCTCTCGGGGGGGACGTGTTCCGCGACGAGCGAACGGACGACATCCTCCCGCATCGCCTTCAGAGTCTCCGAAATGTCGGTACTCTCAAGCAGTTCGTTGCGCTGCTGGTAGATCACTTTGCGCTGATCGTTCGCGACATCGTCGTATTCGAGCAACTGCTTGCGGATGTCGAAGTTGCGGGCTTCAACCTTGCGCTGCGCGTTCTCGATCGCGCGGGTCACCCAGGGATGCTCGATCGCCTCCCCTTCGGGCATCTTCAAGCGGTCCATGATCGAGGCGACTCGATCGGACGCAAAAATGCGCAGCAGGGGATCTTCCAGCGAGAGGAAGAAACGGCTCGACCCGGGATCGCCCTGACGCCCGGAACGGCCTCGAAGCTGGTTGTCCACCCGCCGCGATTCGTGCCGCTCGGTGCCGATGATGTGCAGGCCGCCCGCTTTCACCACTTCGACGTGGAGCGCCTGCCAGCGCTGACGGATCTCGGCGATCTTCGCTTCCTTGGCTGCGTCGTCGAGGGATTCGTCGGCGCGCACCGACTGAATCTCCGGCTCGGGACTGCCGCCGAGCACGATATCCGTGCCTCGCCCGGCCATGTTGGTCGCGATGGTGACCATCTTCGACCGTCCGGCCTGCGCCACGATCTCGGCTTCACGGGCGTGCTGCTTTGCGTTGAGCACGTTGTGCGGAAGCTTCTCCTTGTCGAGAATGCCGGAAATCAATTCCGAATTCTCGATCGACGTCGTGCCGACCAGCACGGGCTGTCCGCGTTCGTAGCAATCACGGATATCGTTGACGACTGCCTGATAACGCTCTTTCGAGGTACGGTAGACCTGATCCATACGGTCCTTGCGAACCATCGTATGGTGGGTCGGGATGATGACCGTCTCGAGGTTGTAGATCTGCTGAAACTCGTAAGCTTCCGTATCCGCCGTGCCGGTCATGCCGGCGAGCTTCTTGAACATCCGGAAGTAGTTCTGGAACGTGATCGAAGCGAGGGTCTGGTTCTCGCGCTGGATCTCCACGCCTTCCTTCGCCTCGACGGCCTGATGCAGACCGTCGGACCACCGACGACCTGGCATCAACCGCCCCGTGAACTCGTCGACGATTACGACTTCGCCGTTCTGCACCACGTAGTGCTGGTCGCGATGAAAGAGCGTGCGCGCCCGCAGGGCCGCGTTGAGGTGGTGAATCATGGTGATGTTGTGGGCATCGTAGAGGCTGCTGCCCTCGACCAGCATCCCCGCCTCGGCCATCAGCTCTTCGGCGTGCGCGTGGCCGTCTTCCGACAGGATGACCTGGTGATTCTTTTCATCGACCCAGAAATCCCCGGCGCCGTTCTCCTCGGGTTGCCGAACCAGCTTCGGCGCAATCTGGCCGATCTGCAGATAGAGTTCCGTGGTGTCTTCTGCTTGCCCCGAGATGATGAGCGGCGTGCGCGCCTCGTCGATCAGGATGGAATCCACCTCGTCGACGATGGCGTAGTTGAGCGGGCGCTGGACCCGCTCGGACGTCTGGTACACCATGTTGTCGCGCAGATAATCGAACCCGTACTCGTTGTTGGTTCCGTAGGTGATGTCGCAGGCATACGCTGCCTGTTTCTTGTCGTGTTCCATTTGCGACAAGTTCACCCCCACGGTCAACCCGAGGAAGCGGTAGATATTGCCCATCCAATCCGCGTCGCGCTGCGCGAGGTAGTCGTTGACCGTCACGACATGCACGCCGAGGCCGGTGAGCGCGTTGAGGTATGCGGGCAGCGTTGCCACCAGCGTCTTGCCTTCGCCGGTGCGCATTTCGGCGATCTTGCCTTGGTGCAAGGCCATCCCGCCGATCAACTGTACGTCGAAGTGGCGCATGCCGAGGGCACGCTTGCCTGCCTCCCGCACGACTGCAAAGGCCTCGGGAAGCAGCTTGTCGAGCGCTTCGCCATTGGCGATCCGTTGCTTGAACTCGGCGGTCTTGCCTCGGAGCGCCTCGTCGCTCAGACCGGTCAGGCTGTTCTCGAGCGCATTGATGGTGCGCACCGTATGACCGTACTGCCGCAACAGCCGATCGTTGCGGCTGCCGAGGATCTTCTTCAGCAGTTTATTGAACATTCAGCATACGCCTGTCTTCTTTGCACGCACGCGGCCGCCATGAGCATTGCAGCACACGCATGGGGATCGAAACGCAAAAGGGGGTCAGGACGTTGTCCCACCCCCTGGCTCGGATGGCATCGAACACAATCAACCCAACCTGCTAACCTGCGAGGCGCAGAAACCGCGCCGGATTTTGCGCCACCCCGCGATGCCTCACTTCGAAGTGAAGATGCGGGCCGGTCGCACGACCGCTGCTGCCCACCTCGGCGATGATTGCGCCCTTCATCACGACGTCGCCCACCTTGGCACGCAATCGCGAACAATGCGCGTAGAGCGTGACGAGTCCGTTGCCGTGATCCACCTCGATCATATTACCATACTGCGGATGGTACTCTGCCGTCACGACCACCCCTGCAGCAGCCGCGAGGATCGGCGTTCCGGGTGCCGCCATGAAGTCGATGCCCTCGTGGAAAGAGTTGTGGCCATTGAACGGATCGAGTCGCCAGCCGAAGTTCGACGTAAAGACACCGCTGCTGACGGGCATCACCGACGGGAGCAGTTGCTTGTCGATGTTTTCCTGGGTGAGGATCGAATCGAGCAGACCGAGTCTGTCGCCGCGGTCCTCGACAGCCGTTGTGAGGAAGTCCAGTTGACGCGCAAGCTCTGCGAAAGACAGTGGGGCGGAGGCCAGGTTCGACGGCTGGGCACCGCCACGCGCTGCCGGCTTCCCGAGCGAGAGCTCCTGCGGCTTGAAACCCGCCAAGCGGGCGACGCGCTCGCCGAGGGTATCGAGCCTGAGGATTTGGGCCTGGAGTTCGCCCAGTCGAGTGGACATCGCGTCGAGGTTGTCGCGCAGATAGGCCTGGGTACGATCGGCCTCTTCGTGCGCCGCCGGGGAGAACAAGGAGAAGAAGCGTGAATCGCGCGATTCGGCGGCATAGCGAAGCGCCGCGTAGTTCATCAGCCCTGCCAGGAAAAACAGAATGACCAGCAAGCCGGCAAACCCAACCGCGACCTGTGCGCCCCCGAGGGTGATGGTCTTGGCCGTCGGCCGCCTGCTTGAAACCAGAATGATGTTCATCGTTGCCTCTGGTAACCATGCCCGCGCGTAAAATCGGCGACATACTCGACTCGGCGAACGAACTTGGATCGATCGCCGTCGCTTCTCGCCGCGTCGCACAGATGCAGCGCGTGTATCTGGAAGTCGTGCCCCGAGACCTGTCGAACTCAAGCCGCATTGGATGGGCTCGCGGGGCGGTGTTGACCGTGTGTGCAGACAATGGCGCGGTAGCCGCGAAACTTCGCCAACTCGGACCGCGGATTCTGAAGCATCTGCGCCAGAGCGGCTTCGAATTTAATTCAATGCGTATCGATGTGCAAGTCGGCCAAAACGCATATTCCACGCCCTATTCGCCGCATAAGCCATTGAGCAAAAATGCTTTGTCTGCGATCGAGAATACGCTGGACCGAATCCACGACTCTCCGCTCAAAAGTGCTCTCGCGCGTTTGGCTAGGCGCCGTTGAATCAGCGAGTGCGGATTTTCAGAGCAGGCGCTCCAACGCGTAGAGAAGTACTAGGACGATCCCCGTGACGACGGACAAACGCAGTACCTGGTAGGCGAATCGCAGCCATCGGCCGTTGCGAGTCACCAGGAACGCCAGGACCGCGACCCCCATGGTCGCAATGGACAGAAAACCCAGTAACCGTATGACGATCAACATCGGCGTCGCCCCCTTATGCGCAGCAGTCGGCAGTCATACGACGATGGGTTGCACGGAAAAGACGCCTGGCGAGGGTCTAAGCCTGTTGTAGCCGCGCCTGCAGCACGGCCGGCGCATCATCGCTACGCTCGAAACTTGCCATCTCGTACGCTGAGGGCTCCGTGAGGAGACGTCGCACCAACATATTATTCAACGCGTGCCCGGATTTGTGTCCCACGTACGCCCCGATCACCGGGTGCCCGAGGAGATACAAGTCGCCGATGGCATCGAGCACCTTGTGTTTGACGAACTCGTTGTCGTAGCGCAGACCATCGCTGTTCAGGACGCGGTATTCGTCCATCACGATCGCATTGTCCAGACTGCCACCGAGTGCAAGCCCCTGCGAACGCATCGCTTCGACGTCCTGCATGAAGCCGTAGGTTCGGGCCCTGCTCAGCTCCTGGATATAGGAGGTTTCTGCAAAATCCACGCACACGCTCTGCGCCCCCGACGCGAAGACCGGATGACGGTACTCGATCGTGAACGTGATGCGAAAGCCGTCATAGGGTTCGAAGCGCGCCCACTTGTCGCCTTCGCGGATCTCGATAGGCCTAAGGATGCGAATGAATCGCTTGGCAGCCTTCTGCTCCTCGATCCCGGCAGACTGTAGCAGAAACACGAATGGACCAGCGCTGCCGTCCAGGATCGGAACTTCGGGGCCGTCGATGTCGATATAAGCATTATCGATGCCGAGACCGGCAAAGGCCGACATGAGGTGCTCGATCGTCGCGACGCGGGCGGACCCAACGCTGATGCAGGTGGAAAGTCGGGTATCGACGACCGAGGTCGCCTCGGCCCTTGCGTGCGGCGCGGGATCGAGATCGGTGCGCGTAAATACGATGCCCGTGTTGGCGGCCGCCGGACGCAACACCAGAGTGACCTTCTCACCCGAGTGCAGCCCGACCCCCGTCGTCTTGGTTTTGGTCTTGAGCGTACGTTGCTTGATCATGCCCGCCTGCATCCGTTCGGATTGCGTGGTCCCCACCCCAATCGTCCCAAGCCTGAAATATGCGGCCAGGGAAGAATGAGCACAATGCCACGAGTGTAACATTATGTTGCATCGCACCCGAGGCGTTCATCCGAGTGCGAGCCTCGTTCGAAGCTCGCACTCATGTCCCTTGCCGGAAGCGCATCCCAGCGCGGAACATTCGGTGGCTCCCGTCAGTCCGCCTGCTTGCGCAGAAACGCCGGAATGTCGAGCTCTTCGACGCCGGAGTGCTTCAGCGCCTCGACCGTCGCGCGATTGCGACGCATGATTGCCGGCGTCTGATCCAGCACCGTGTAGTCGACTTCCGTGGGCTCGACCATGATCGGCGCGTTGTCCGTGCCGGTCTTCACCACGCTGAGGGGCTTCGGCTGCTGGCGGGCTGCCGCGGCACCCAATCCAGTGGCGACCAGTGTGACCCGCAAGCAGTCGGCAAGCGCATCGTCGAAAACGGCACCGACGATGACCGTCGCGCTGTCGGCGGTGAATTCGCGCACAGTGTTCATGACCTCGTGCATTTCCTTCATCTTGAGCGTGCCTTTGGCTGCCGAGATGTTCACCAGGACCCCGCGCGCGTCGCGAATGTCGATGTCTTCCAGCAGCGGGCACGCAACCGCCTGCTCGGCTGCCACGCGGGCACGATCGACCCCGGACGCACTGGCCGACCCCATCATTGCCATACCCATTTCGGACATGACGGTGCGCACGTCGGCGAAATCGACGTTGATCATGCCGGGGCAACTGATGATCTCGGCGATCCCGGCCACGGCGCCGTGCAGTACGTCGTTGGCCGAACGAAATGCCTCGTCGACGGTGATGTCCTCGCCGAGCACGTTCATCAGCTTGTCGTTCGGAATGACGATCAGCGAGTCGACGTGCTCGGTGAGCTGCTCCAGCCCTTCAAGAGCGAGCTTTTGACGCTTGCCCTCGAACGAGAATGGTTTGGTAACGACCGCCACGGTCAGGATCCCCAATTCCTTGGCGACCTGCGCTACGACCGGTGCCGCCCCCGTCCCGGTTCCGCCGCCCATGCCGGCCGTCAGGAACAGCATGTCTGCGCCGCGGATGAGTTCGGCGATCCGATCTCGATCTTCCATGGCCGCCGCACGCCCGACTTCCGGATCGGCACCGGCGCCTAGCCCCTTGGTGATCTCGGAGCCAAGCTGAAGCTGGACCTTCGCCTGGTTGCGACGCAGCGCCTGGACATCGGTATTGGCGGCGATGAACTCGACGCCTTTTACACCCTTGTCGATCATGTGGTCGACGGCATTGCCGCCGCAGCCCCCGACGCCGAAAACCTTGATGACCGCTTCCTGCGACTGCGCTTCGATGAACTCAAATGGCATGTGTGTCTCCTTTGTCGTTATAGCTGACTGACCGCTTTGCCGCGACCTGGTGTGGTTAGAAATTGCCGGTAACCCAACTCTTCATCTTCTCGAAAACCTGCCCGATCGATCCGCTCTGCATCTTCACGAGTTCGTTGTGTCGGTGCTGCTCCAGTCCGGTGAGGAGCAGCCCGACGCCCGTCGAATAACGCGGACTGGACACGACACCCGCCAAGCCACCGAGGTAGCGCGGGGTACCCAGCCGCACGGGCATGTGGAAAACTTCTTCGCCTAGTTCGAGCATCCCCTGCATGACGGCCGAGCCGCCCGTCACGACGACGCCCGAGGACAACAGCTCCTCGTAGCCGCTGGCGCGCAATTCACGCTGGACGAGCGAATAGAGTTCTTCCACCCGCGGCTCGATGACTTCGGCGAGCGTCTGTCGCGAAAGCTGGCGCGGGCCACGGTCGCCCACCCCGGGCACCTCGACCATCTGCTGCGGATCGGCCAGCTGGCGCAGCGCGCAGCCGTGCTTGACCTTGATATCCTCCGCATCCTTGGTCGGGGTACGCAACGCCATGGCGATATCGTTCGTGATCTGGTCGCCGGCGATCGGAATGACGGCCGTGTGGCGGATCGCGCCGTGCGTGAAGACGGCCATGTCCGTCGTGCCGCCTCCGATGTCGATCAGGCAGACCCCGAGATCCTTTTCGTCCTCGGTGATGGTGGCCGTCGCCGATGCGAGCGGCTGCAGGATGAGGTCTCGTACCTCGAGACCGCAACGACGAACGCACTTGATGATGTTTTGAGCGGCGGAGACGGCACCGGTGACGATATGCACCTTGACTTCGAGCCTCACTCCGCTCATTCCGAGGGGCTCGCGGACATCTTCCTGGCCGTCGATGATGAATTCCTGATTCAGTACATGCAGGATTTGCTGGTCAGTCGGAATATTAACCGCACGCGCGGTTTCGATCACGCGCAACACGTCCTGTTGCGTCACTTCCTTGTCCTTGATCGCGACCATCCCGTGCGAGTTGTAGCTTTTGATATGGCTGCCCGCAATGCCCGCGTAGACTTCCTTGATCTTGCAGTCGGCCATCAGCTCGGCCTCCTGCAGCGCGCGCTGGATCGCACTGACCGTGGAATCGATGTTGACGACGACGCCCTTCTTCAAGCCACGGGAAGGCTGGCTGCCCATGCCGACGATTTCGAGCGCACCGTCGACTTTGATCTCCGCCACGATGGCGACGACCTTCGACGTGCCGATGTCCAGCGCTACCAGCAGATTCTTGCTGTCCTTCGGTTTGTTCATCTACGCTTTTCCTTGGCTTCCGCTCGCGCGAGTTCCGGCACGCGCACGGCAAACCCATTTGTGTACCGCAGATCGACGTACTCCACGCGTCGCCCGAGCACTTCCGACGCGCGCTCGTAGTTCAGGACGAATCGCGCCAGTCGGTTCTCCAGATCGCTGCGCCCGAGTTCCAGCGTCAGGCCCGAATCGACGCGAATCGACCAGGCTCGCCGCGGCGAGACATTCACCTGCACCGGCACCTGTCCGAGCGGCTCCAGGCTCTTGCGAAAATAGACATACTGAATCGCCATCTCCGCGGCGGCCTCCGCGGGACCGTTGAATACCGGCAACTTGCCCTGGTAGGGCGCATCGAACACCTCGCCCTGCACGTTGACGAGCCCCAGCGTTCCCCACCGTGCGAGGGGCACATGTTCCTCGAGCCGCACCTCCAGTCGATCCGGCCATTGGCGCCGAACGTCGGCCTTGCGCACCCAGGGGATCGCCTCGAAACCCTTGCGGGCCCCAGCGAGATCGATGGTGAAAAACGTACCGCGCAACTCCCTGCGCACGACAGCCTCCACGGCTGGGCGTTCCACACGCGCCGGCTGCTCGACGATCCGCACTTCCCTCAGCGGGAAGATGGGCAGGCGCACGACAACGAAAAAGCCCGCATACAGCACGAGCAGGAACGCAACGCCGAACAAGGCGTTCGCAATCGCATTCAACACCTCGGGCTTGTCCCACATCGTTATCGATCGTGCTCATCCGCGATCCGCCAGGTTGCCTGCACGCCTGGCGCCGGCTGCCATGTCGCTATTGCGCTATCCCCGTACACGGGAAGCCCCCAGAATCTTCAACACCAGTTGGTCGAACTCGATGCCCCGCGCCCGCGCCGCCATGGGCACCAGGCTGTGGTCCGTCATCCCGGGCACCGTATTCACTTCCAGACAGTAGGCCTGGCCCGTCTTGTCCATCATCAGGTCGACGCGCCCCCAGCACTCGGCTCCTACAGCATCGAATGCGCGAAGCGCAAGTGCCTGTAGGACCTGCTCGCGCTCCGCGCTCAGTCCGCAGGGCACGATGTAGCTCGTATCGTCGGCGTGATACTTCGCCTCGTAGTCGTAGAACACCCGCGGCGTTTCCAGACGGATGAGCGGAAGCGCCTCGCCATTCAAGATGCCCGCCGTGTACTCCTCGCCGACGATGAACTGTTCGGCGAGCACGAGGGTGTCGTGTTTTGCCGCCAGCTCGTAGGCCGGCTGCAGCTGTTCGAGCGACATCACCTTGCTGATCCCGATGCTCGACCCTTCGCACGCGGGCTTCACCATGATGGGCAGCCCCAGGTTCGAGACGACCTGCGCCCAATCGCTCTCGGCGGCGAGCAGTTCATGTTTGGGCGTGGCGACACCGAGTGCCTGCCAGACGAGCTTGGTACGCCACTTGTCCATGGCAAGTGCGCTCGCCAGCACGCCACTGCCCGTATATGGAAGACCGAACAACTCCAGCGCGCCCTGCACCGTTCCGTCTTCTCCATGCCGGCCGTGCAACGCAATGAACACGCGGTCGAACCGTTCCGTCAATAGGTCGCCAAGCGGACGCTGCGCAGGATCGAAGGCGTGCGCGTCGACCCCGCTCGACTGCAGCGCCTTTAAGACCATGGCGCCGCTGCGCAGCGACACTTCGCGCTCCGCCGAACGTCCTCCGAGCAGGACCGCCACCTTGCCGAACCGGCTGGACGCGCTCATGCCGGCTCTCCCACGATCCTGACTTCGCATTCGAGACCGATGCCCGAGTGGGCCCTGACATTCTGCTGTGCCAGTTCGATGAGCGCTTCGATATCCGCGGCCCGCGCGCCGCCCAGGTTGACGATGAAGTTCGCGTGCTTAGCGGAAATCGCGGCGTTGCCGACGCGATGCCCCTTCAAGCCACAGGCTTCGATCAAGCGCGCGGCGTAGTCTCCGGGAGGATTCCGGAACACCGAGCCGGCATTGGGCTGATTGAGCGGCTGCGTCGCAATACGGCGCGCGAGGAAGTCCTTGATGCGCGCTCGACCTTCGACGCCGCTTCCCGCCTCGAGCAGGAAGGTCGCGTCGACAAACCACTCTTCACGCGCCGACGTCCTAGGGTGCAATGCGACATGTCGATACCCGATTTCGTAGTCGTCGGGCGAACGAGTCATGAAGGAGCCGTCGCGACCGAGCGTCGTCACCTCGCAGACGATGCGCCAAGTCTCGCCGCCGTAGCAGCCCGCGTTCATCGCCAGCGCACCGCCGATGGTCCCGGGCACACCGGCGAGAAATTCGGCACCGACGAGATCGTGCAAGGCGGCGAACCGCGCAAGCTTGGGACTGGCCGCTCCCGCCCCCACGCGAATCGCCTGCGCACCGACGCGTTCGATCGATCCCAGCACCGAATGTACGAACACGACTGTCCCTGGGAAACCGCCGTCGCGCACGAGCAGATTGCTGCCGAGCCCGACGAACATGATCGGCTCGCCAGCCGGCAGACCCGCGATCATGAGAGCCAGATCGGCGCGATCCGCAGGCAGGTAGGCACGCTTCGCCGTCCCGCCGGCGCGCCAGCTCACGTGCTTGGCCATCGGCTCGTTTTCGAGCCATCGGCCACGCAGCGCGTTCGGATGTCGGATCTCGGCCATGTTCATTTCTGCGCACCGTCGCGCGTGCCATGCAGCCAGGCGGGGACGTTGCCGATCGAGCCTGCGCCCATCGTCACCACGACGTCGCCATTCCTGGCAGCAATGAGGATCGCGTCCGGCAATTCCGTCACGTGCTCCACGAACACCGGCTCGACCTTGCCCTGGACGCGAAGCGCCCGCGCGAGCGCGCGGCCATCCGCCGCGACGATCGGCGCTTCTCCGGCCGGATAGATTTCGGTCAGGACAAGCGCATCGACCGTAGAAAGCACCCGGACGAAGTCTTCGAACAAGTCGCGCGTGCGGGTGTACCGATGAGGCTGAAACACGAGGACCACGCGACGATCGGGATAGGCGCCGCGAACGGCAGCGAGCGTCGCCGCCATCTCGACGGGGTGATGCCCATAGTCGTCGATGAGGCTGAAGCTGCCGCCGTCGGGCAGCGCAAAGTCTGCATAGCGCTGAAAGCGTCGTCCCACCCCGCCGAAGCCCTTGAGCGCGCGAACGATGGCCGCATCGGAAGCACCCACCTCCGTGCCGATCGCGATCGCCGCAAGCGCGTTCCGGACGTTGTGCTCGCCGGGAAGATTGAGCTCGACATCGATCTCGGGCAATACGTCACCACGGCGGCGATCCAGATTGCGGATCAGCCGGAAGTGCATGCGTCCGCCGCAATGCCGTATGTCGACCGCACGAACCTGGGCGGCGGCGTCGGTACCATACGTGACAACGGGCTTCGCGATCTGCGAAAGAATCGAACGCACGTTGGCGTCGTCGATACAAACCACGGCCACCCCGTAAAAGGGCAGCTGCTGCAGGAAATCGATGAAGGCCTGGCGCAGCCGATCGAGCGACTGGCCGTAGGTCTCCATGTGGTCCGCATCGATGTTCGTCACGACCGCTGCCACCGGCTGCAGGTGCAGGAACGAAGCGTCGGACTCGTCGGCCTCGACCACGATGAACTCGCCGCTGCCAAGTTTTGCGTGCGACCCGGCGCTCAAGAGTCGTCCGCCGATGACAAAGGTCGGGTCCATGCCGGCCTCGGCAAGGATGCTCGCAATGAGGCTGGTGGTCGTCGTCTTGCCGTGGGTGCCCGCCACCGCGATGCCCTGCCTGAAGCGCAACAGTTCGGCCAGCATGAGCGCCCGCGGCACGACGGGTATGTTCAGCTCACGAGCATGAACCACTTCCGGATTGTCGTTCGCCACGGCAGTGGAGACGACGACGACATCCGCGTTCTCGATATGGGCCGCATCGTGCCCTCGCGCAACGACGGCGCCGGCCTCCGCCAGGCGCTCGGTCGCTGCATTCGACGCGAGATCGGATCCGCTTACCTCATAGCCGAGATTGAGCAGCACTTCGGCGATGCCGCTCATGCCGGCACCTCCGATACCCACGAAGTGCACGCGTTTGACCTTGTGTCTCATCGCGCGCCTCCTGCTGCAGCGACGCACGCATCGGCGACCTGGGCCGCGGCCGCGGGACGACCGAGTTTGCGCGCGTTGGTCGCCATCTCCAGCAGCCGCATTCGATCGAACCCGCTCAGCATTGCGGCAAGGCCTTCGGCCTTCAACTTCGACTGCGGCACGAGCACGGCCGCGCCGCTCTCGGCAAGAGCGGCCGCGTTGCGCGTCTGATGATCGTCGATCGCATGCGGAAACGGAATCAGCAGGGCACCGACACCCACCGCGGCAAGTTCGGCCAGTGTCGTTGCACCGGCCCGACAGATGACGAGATCCGCCGACGCAAGTTCCGAGGCGACGTCTTCAACGAACGCTTCGCACCGAGCGTCGACGCCCGCGCGCGCGTAAGCCTCGCGCACGACTTCGATGTGCTGACGCCCGGCCTGATGCATGACGAGGGGGCGTTGCTCCGCCGACATCGATCCGAGCGCCTGGGGAACGATTTCGTTCAGAGCCTTCGCTCCAAGACTCCCGCCCAAGACCACGATGCGCAGCGGACCGCTGCGTCCGGCAAACCGTATGACCGGCTCGGGTACGCGCGCAAACTCGCTCCGGATCGGATTACCCGTGTGCACGGCCTTGCTGCGCGTTTCGAAGGCTTCGGCGAAGCTCGTCAGGATTCGATCGGCGAGGCGCGCAAGTATTCGCGTCGCCGTTCCTGCCACCGCATTCTGCTCGTGTATGACCAGCGGGCGCCCAAGCAGCGAGGCCATCATGCCCCCAGGCAGACTGATGTAGCCGCCCATGCCGAGCACCACGTCCGGACGCACACTGCGCATCGCCGTCAACGATTGAGCGAAGGCTCGCAACAGACGCAACGGGAGCAAAGCCAGGGCGAGCGGACCTTTGCCGCGCACGCCCTGAAAATCCACCCATACCATGTCGTAGCCGTTACGAGGCACGATCTGCGCTTCCATTCCGGTCTTCACACCCATCCACACGACGCGCCATCCGCGCGCTCGCATCGCATCGGCCACGGCGAGCCCCGGGAAAATGTGCCCCCCCGTGCCACCGGCCATGATGAGGATGGTCTTGCCGCTCACCGCTCACGCTCTGCTCTCGATCATCGGTGCCGATTCGATGCCCGCCGCACAGCGCGGGCACACCTCGACGGCGTCCTCCCCCGGTACGGCGCACGCGCCCCGCAATGCGTCCGAAAGAATCAACGCTCTCATACCGTGCGCCCCTGCATCAGCTGGCGGTTCTCCCAATCGATGCGCAACAGAATGGCAATCGCGATGCAGTTGGCGGCAATCGCGCTTCCGCCGAAACTCATGAGCGGGAGCGTCAGCCCCTTGGTAGGAAGCACGCCCATGTTCACGCCCATGTTGATAATCGCCTGCACGCCGATCCAAAGCCCGATGCCCTGAGCCACGAGTGAGGAGAACAAACGCTCCAGCACCGCCGCCTGTTGACCGATCGCAAACGCTCGCAGAACGAGCCAGCCGAAGAGCACGATCACGGTCAGGACGCCGACGAATCCCAGTTCTTCGGCGATGACAGCCAGCAGAAAATCGGTGTGCGCTTCCGGCAGATAGAAAAGCTTCTCGACGCTGCCGCCCAGTCCCACGCCAAACCACTCTCCGCGACCGAAAGCGATCAGCGCGTGTGAGAGCTGATAGCCTCGACCATAAGGATCTGCCCAGGGATCCATGAAGCCGAGAATTCGCTGCATGCGGTAGGGTGAAGTCATGATGAGCAGGATAAATCCCACCACCAGCAGTACCGCCAGTCCGGCGAACAAGCGCCAGTTCATCCCTCCGAGGAACAGCACACCCATGGCGATGACCGTGATGACGGCGAATGCACCGAAATCCGGTTCGCGCAGGAGCAGTCCGCCGACGAACAGCATCACCACGAACATCGGCGCGAAGCCCTTCTTGAAGCTGCCCATGTATGCAGCCTTGCGCACCGTGTAGTCCGCCGCATAGAGAACCGCAAAGATCTTCATGAGTTCGGACGGCTGCAGATTCACCACCCCCAACGACAGCCAGCGCCGACTGCCGTTGACCTCCCGACCGATGCCCGGCACCAGGACGAGCACGAGCAGCAGCATGCCCATGAGAAAGAGGTACGGCGAATACCGCTGCCACGTATGCATGGGCACCTGAAACGCCATCGCCGCGACCGTGAGACTGATGACAACGAAGATCGCGTGCCGCACCAGAAAGTACGTTGCCTGATGTCCCGTGTGGCGGGTGGCTTCGGCAATGGCGATCGACGACGAATACACCATCACCAGGCCGAGCGCCAGGAGCGCAACGGTCACCGCAACGACGCCGCGATCGAATTCCGGAAGCTGCTGAATGCGCTGTACGTCCTGGTAGAACATTCAATGCCTGCTCCCGCCAGTCTGGGCAAGCGCTTGCGACAGACGCGCGAACTCTTGCCCCCGATGAACATAGCTGCGGAACATGTCGTAGCTCGCGCAGGCGGGAGAAAGCAGAACCGCCTCCCCCGAGGCCGCCGCGCTAAACGCAAGGCGAATCGCCTCCTCGAAGGTTGCGGCCCGAATCAGCGGCACGCCGCTTGATGCCAGGGCGATCGCGATGAGTTCACCGTCGCGCCCGATCAGCACAACAGCACGCGCATGCGCACGCACCGCCTCCACGAGCGGCCCGAAGTCCTGGCCTTTGCCGTCACCGCCGGCGATCAACACGCAGCGCTTGCCCAGTCCGTTGAGGGCAGCGACCGTCGCGCCCACGTTCGTTCCCTTGGAATCGTCGTAGAAGACGATCGAATCGCGCTCGGCCACGGGCTGCATTCGATGCGGCAAACCCTTGAAGGTGCGCAGCGCATCGAGCATCGGTTCCGTGGAAATGCCGGCCTCGTGGCAGAGTGCCATCGCAGCCAAGGCGTTCGCCGCATTGTGCAGCCCAGGCACACCCAGTTCGTCCACAGGCATCAGAGGCACATGGCCGCACGCGAGCCAAGCGCGTCCATCGAACGACCTGACACCCCACCCCCGGTCGTCGTCCGGCACATCGACCCCGAAAGTGCGCAACTCGCGCCCCGGCAGGCGCATCCCCATACTCCATTCGTCGTCCCGATTCAGCACCTGGACACCGGTACCGATGAAGATGCGCGCCTTCGCTGCAGCGTAGCTCTCCATGCCGTCGTAGCGATCGAGATGATCCTGACTCAGGTTGAGCATTGCGGCGGCAGCAGCATCCAGCGACGACGTCGTTTCGAGTTGGAAGCTCGATAGCTCGAGCACGTAGAGTTCGGTCAGCGGATCGCCATCCAGCGCATCGAGCACGGGCAAGCCGAAGTTGCCGGCCATCACCGATCGTCGCCCTGCGGCTTGTGCAATCGCCCCCGACATGGCGGTCACGGTGCTCTTGCCGTTCGATCCCGTGATGGCGATGACGCGAGCGTCTGAGGGCTTTGCGCACGCGAAGAGTTCAATGTCACCGACGATGGGCACGCCCCGCGCGGCCGCCGCTTGAACGAGCGGCTCAGCCAGTGGAACACCCGGGCTGATCGCGATGAGATCCGCGCCCTCGAAGCTTGACGCCTTGAAGGGGCCTGTATCGAGCGCGACATCCGGCCATGTTCTCGCAAGCGCATCAGCGTGCGGAGGCTGCGTCCGACTATCGGCGACACGCACCCGAGCGCCGCGCTTCGACAGCCAGCGCGTCATCGACATGCCGGTTTCGCCAAGGCCCAACACCAGCACCTTGCGCCCGCTCATCTCCATTGCGTCTCGCCCAGAACGTACCGGGTTTTGCGTCTTTTGCATGATCAGCGCAACTTCAACGTCGACAATCCCACGAGCACCAGCATCATGGTGATGATCCAAAAACGCACGACGACCTGGTTCTCCTTCCAGCCCTTGAGCTCGTAGTGGTGGTGCAGCGGCGCCATTCGGAAGATGCGCTTGCCCGTCAGCTTGAACGAAGCCACCTGCAGCATCACGGAGAGCGTTTCCACGACGAACACCCCGCCCATGATCAGGAGCACGATCTCCTGGCGCACGATGACCGCAATGGTGCCGAGCGCCGCGCCGAGTGCGAGCGCACCCACGTCGCCCATGAACACTTCCGCCGGATACGCGTTGAACCACAGGAAAGCGAGGCCCGCACCCGCGAGCGCTGCGCAGAATACCGTCAGTTCGCCGGCTCCGGGGATGTACGGAAACGCCAGATACTTGGCAAACCCGAAATGTCCGGAAACATAAGCAAACACCCCAAGCGCAGCCCCCACCATGACGGTAGGCATGATGGCGAGTCCATCGAGGCCATCGGTGAGATTCACGGCATTGCTCGTGCCGACGATCACGAGATAAGTCATGGTGATGAAGCCGATCACCCCCAGGGGATAGGCGATCGACTTGAAGAACGGAACGATGAAGGCGGTCTGCGCGGGCAGCGTCGCGCTAAAAGCAAGGACCATCGCCGCCGTGATGCCGAACACCGATTGCCAGAAGAACTTCGCCTTTGCCGATAGTCCCTTCGGATCGCGATGCACCACCTTGCGGTAATCGTCGACCCATCCGACGAGTCCGAAGCCCACGGTCACGATCAACACGACCCAGACATAGTGATTGGTGAGATCGGCCCACAGCAGTGTCGTCACGATGATCGACACCAGGATGAGGGCTCCGCCCATCGTCGGCGTCCCCGCCTTCGTGAGGTGGGTCTGCGGCCCGTCGCTGCGAACAGCCTGCCCGATCTTGTAGGCGGCGAGCTTGCGGATCATGGCGGGTCCGACGACGAACGAAATGACGAGCGCCGTCAGGCAGGCAAGCACTGCCCGGAGCGTGATATAGCTGAACACGTTGAACGCGCGGATCTCGCCGCTCAGCCATTGGGTCAGTTCGAGCAGCAAGCGCAAATCTCCCCGTCGCGATCATTCAAGGCGTATCGAACGCAGACTACGCGGCTGTTCATTGCGCCTGCCCCTTGAGCGCCTGCACGACTCGCTCCATCCGCATGAAACGCGACCCCTTCACTAGCACTGTCGCATCCGATCCGAGTTCCGACGCAACGGCCCCGATCAGCGCCTCGATCGAGTAGAAATGCCGCGCACCGTCACCGAAGGCTTCGACTGTGGCCGCAGTCAGTTCACCGAGCGCGAATACGCGCTCGATGCCTGCCGAGCGGGCAGCGGCGCCCACTGCACTATGCTGCGCCTGAGCTTCGGCGCCGAGTTCTCCCATGTCGCCGAGCACCAGAATTCGCTTGCCGCCAAGGGTCGCGAGTACGGCGATGGCCGCCAGCATCGAATCGGGATTGGCGTTGTAGGTATCGTCGATCAGCATGCAGCCGCCTGCGCCCTGAGACTGCTGCATTCGACCTTTGGGCCCATGGAAGTCCTCGAGTGCACACCCGATCGTGTCCGGTGCCACGCCGAGAGCTGCCGCGGTAGCTGCTGCAGCGATCGCGTTACGCACGTTGTGTGCACCCGGAACGCGCAGAGCGAACTGAGTCCGGCCTGCGGGCATCTGCACGACGATGTCGCTCTGAAGCGCATGCCCGGTGTAGTGTCCAGTCACTTGCGCCGGGGCATCGATGGCAAAGTCGACGATGAGTCGGCCTGCGTTCAGATCGCGCCACATGCCGGCATGCGCATCGTCCGCATTGATCACTGCCACCCCGCGATCGCCCAACCCTTCGAAGATCTCGCCCTTCGCGCGCGCAATCGCCTCGCGGCTGCCCAGCATGCCGATATGGGCAGTACCCGCATTGTTGACGAGCGCCACATCGGGGCGCGCGAGCCCGGTGAGATAACGAATCTCGCCGGCGTGATTCATGCCCATCTCGATGACGGCGTAACGGTGACGCTCGCGAAGGCGCAACAAGGTGAGCGGAACACCGATGTCGTTGTTGAGATTGCCTTCGGTGGCGAGCACCTGCGCAGGATCGCCGCAATGCGCTCGCAGTACGGCCGCGATCATGTCCTTGACCGTCGTCTTGCCGTTGCTGCCGGTCAGACCGACGAGCGTCAGGGTAAAGCGATCGCGCCAGCGCGCCGCGAGCCGACCCAGCGCTGCACGTGTATCCGCGACACGGATCACCGATGCGCCGGGCGGCAGCGGCGGCGTGTCGTTGTGCCCGATCACAGCCCCTGCGGCACCTGCGCGAAATGCGGCTTCCAGGAACTGCGCCGCGTCGAAGCGTTCGCCCTTCAACGCGAAAAACAGTTCACCGGACTGGATCGCTCGCGTGTCGGTCGATACGCCGACGAAGCTGCGGTCGATGCCTTGCATCTCGCCGGCCATGGCCACCGCGGCTTCACGCAAGTTCATCATGCGCGCGTCCCCGATTCCGGACGAGCGTTGCGCGCATCGAGGCATCTACCCGCTACGTCGACGTCGCTGAACGGTTTGCGCTCGCGCCCGATCTCCTGGTAGCGCTCGTGGCCCTTGCCTGCGATCAGGACGACATCGCCCGCGTCGGCGTGCGCAATGGCGAACTCGATCGCGACCGCCCGATCAACCTGCGTAGTCAACTCACGGTCGGCACCGGCAACGATCTGCGCAATGATTGCATCCGCATCCTCGGTGCGCGGGTTGTCACTGGTCACGATCGCCACGTCGGCAAGTCGGGCTGCGATGCTGCCCATCTGGGGCCGTTTGCCCGGATCGCGATCTCCGCCGCAGCCAAAGACGCACCAGAGTCGATTCCCGCCCACGTGCGCGCGCAAGGCCGTCAAAGCCTGCTCGAGTGCGTCCGGCGTATGCGCGTAATCGACGACGACCAACGGTCGACCTTCGCCGCCGATCGTCTGCATGCGACCTTCGACGGGCTGCAGTTCCGACATTGCCGATAGCGCGGCATCGAAAGGCACGTCGACCGCGAGCAGCACACCGAGCACACCGAGCAGATTGGCCGCGTTGTACGCTCCCATCAGAGGACTCGCGACCCGACCGCCGCCCCAGGGCGTGCGAATCTCCAGTTCGAGACCGAAGCGGGTGAGATCCAGCCGATGCGCGGCGATCGTGCCGCCTGACAGACCGTAAGTAATGACTCCCGTCGACCGACCGGCGAGTCGCGTCACGAGTCGTCGACCGAACTCGTCGTCGATGTTGATCACCGCACAGCGCAGCCCGGGCCAGTCGAACAGGCGGGCCTTCGCTTCGCCGTAGGCTGCCATATCCCCGTGATAGTCGAGATGATCGCGGGTCAAGTTGGTAAATAGCGCGACATCGAATCGCATGCCGGCCAACCGATCCTGCACGAGCCCGTGCGAAGAAACTTCCATCGCCACCGCCTCGACACCATCGCTTCTGTACTGGCGCAGCATGGCGTGCAACGACAAACCGTCCGGTGTCGTGTTGCCCAAAGGCGCGAGTCGCCCCGGGACACCATACCCGAGCGTGCCGATGACCGCTGCCTTGCGCCCCAGGCGAGTCAGGGCAGAGGCAATCCATTGGCTGCACGAGGTCTTGCCGTTGGTACCGGTAACGCCCGCCACCTGCAATTCGTGCGACGGATCTCCATGAACTGCGCTCGCGAGTTCGCCCGCCAACGAGCGCAGGCCCCTTACCGCGATACCTGGCACGTCGGCGCAATCCGCCCAGTGATATCCGCAACTTTCGTAAAGCACCGCTGCAGCGCCCGCACGGACCGCCGCATCGATATACGAGCGTCCATCGGAGTGCTCGCCCGGGTAGGCCAGAAACACATCTCCCCGCGCCACGCGACGACTGTCATTCGCCAATCTAGGCTGTTCGATACCGAGCGCTCGCAGGGACTCGATTATGGATTGCGAGCTGTACGCTACAGAGGACGTCATGGCCGATCAACCCTTGTGTCCGGGGTCGTCGTGCGCGATCCAGACTTCCTCGCGGATCACGGGGGCATCGGCCGGAGGCAGCTTGACATTCATCGTCGGCGCGTCCGGTGCTACGGACAACGTTCGCAAGGCCGCCTGCACAACCTGACTGAAGACGGGCGCTGCGACCGCCCCGCCGTAATGTTGGCCCGCGCTCGGCTCATCGATCATGACGGCCACGACGATGCGCGGATCGGAGACCGGTGCGAGACCGACGAACGACGACACGTACTTCGACGGGGCATACCGGCCGTTCTCGAGCTTGTGTGCCGTACCCGTCTTGCCGGCGACGCGATAACCCGCCACCTGCGCCCGCGGCGCAGTACCGCCGGGGTGCACGGCCATTTCGAGCATCTTGCGGATCGCCTTCGCAGTGCGAGGCGTGATGGCCGGCGTACCCGCCACCGGCTCCGAGCGCTTGATCAGCGTCACCGGCAGCAACTCGCCGTCGCCAGCGAAGATCGTGTACGCCCGAGCAAGCTGCAGCAGGCTCACCGATATGCCGTGACCATACGACATGGTCGCCTGCTCGATCGGCTTCCACGTATTGTGTGCGCGCAGTCGACCCGAACCTTCGCCAGGAAATCCGGACTTCGGCAGGGCCCCGAATCCGGAGCGCGAATACAGCCCCCACATGGTCTGTGGCGAGAGTTCCAGTGCGATCTTCGCAGCACCGACGTTCGACGACTTCTGGATGACCTGCTCCACCGTGATCGAACCGGCGGCATGGACGTCGCTGATGGTGTGCTTGCCGATGGTCATACGGCCGGGCCCGGTATGGATGATCGTCTCCGGCGCGATCCGACCCGCCTCCAGCGAGGCCGCTACGGCGAACGGCTTGAGCGTCGATCCCGGCTCGAAGAGATCCACCAATGCCCGGTTTCGCGAGCGCTGGGGATCGATGCGGCCGCGATTGTTGGGGTTGTAGGTCGGCAGGTTGGCCATCGCCAGCACCTCGCCGGTTCTCGCATCGAGAATCACGATTCCACCCGCCTTGGCGCGGTGCTCTTCGAGCGCGGCCTTGAGTTCCCGATACGCCAGGTACTGCAACCGCAGATCGATCGACAACGTGAGATCCCGCCCCTGCTGGGGCGCACGGATACTTTCCACGTCTTCGATGATGCGCCCGAGCCTGTCCTTGATTACACGCCGACTGCCGGCCTTGCCGACGAGCACGTCCTGAAAAGCAAGCTCAAGACCTTCCTGCCCTTTCTCGTCGATATCCGTCATGCCCACCAGATGGGACACGACTTCGCCAGCCGGATAGAAGCGGCGAAATTCGCGCTGTAGAAAGACGCCCGGTATGTTGAGTTCGACAACCTTCGCGGCGTGTTCGGGCGGAAGTTGACGGCGCAGGTAAACGAACTCGCGCTTGGTGTCGCCCAGCCGCCGGGCGAGGTCAGCGGGGTCACTGTTGAGAAGGCGCCCCAGCCGACGCAGTTGATCCGGATCCGGATTGAAATCTCCGGGACTGGCCCAGACGGACTCGACCGCCGTGGAAATGGCAAGCGGCTCGCCATTGCGGTCCGTGATGCGCCCCCGATGCGCCCCGATTTCGACCACGCGCGAGTAACGCGATTCGCCCTTCTGCTGCAGAAAGTCGTTGTTGAGCCCCTGCAGATAGACGGCCCGCCCTGCCAGCCCGATCAGCCACCCGACCAGGACGATCAACAGGAAGCGGGATCGCCAGATCGGAAAGCGCAAACGCAGCATGGGATTGGCCACGACACTCATTTCGCGGCCTCCGCAGGCTTCGCCGGCAGAATCTGTACTCGACTCGGCGTGAGCGGCCGCATGTTGAGTTGGGTGCTCGCCAGTTTCTCGACCCGTCCCTGCATGCCCAAGGTGCTCGCTTCGAGCTGCAGCTGACCGAACTCGATGTCGAGCTGCTTCGCGCGCTCACGCTCCTTCTCCAGTGCCACGAAAAGCTTGCGCGCCTGATGTTGCGACGTCACGACGCCGAGCGCGCACCCGATTGCGATCAGAAGCAGGATGAAGTTGAGTTTGACCATCGATCAGCGCCCTTCACCTGCCCGCCGGGACAGGTCACGCAAGACCCGACGCACGCCGCCGCAAGCCACAAACACGTGCGCTCTCATCAAGTCCGCTCCGCAACCCGCATTACCGCGCTTCGAGCGCGTGGATTGGCCTCGACTTCCAGCCTGCCGGGACGCACGGGCTTGCCGATCAGACGCAACCTCGGCTGCGGCAACTCGCTCGCCCGCACGGGCAGATCGAGCGGAAGCCGATCGCCCTGCGCGGCGTCGCGCATGAAGCGCTTGACGATGCGATCCTCGAGCGAATGGAAGCTGATGACGACCAGCCGCCCGCCGCTGCGCAGCGCATCGACGGCCTGGGGCAGCACTACCGACAATTGCGAGAGCTCCTCGTTGACATGAATCCGTAGAGCCTGAAAGGTACGCGTCGCCGGGTCCTGCCCAGCTTCCCGTGTGCGGACAGCCGTTGCCACGACCTGGGCAAGTTGCTGTGTGGATGCAAGAGGTCCCCGCGCTCTAGCTGCAACAATCGCTGCTGCAATCTGTTTAGCAAACCGTTCTTCGCCATAGCGACCGATCACCTCCCCAATCTCGCGCTCGCCCGCATGCGCCAACCATTCCGCAGCGGTTTCGCCGCGCGTCTGATCCATGCGCATGTCGAGCGGCCCGGAGCGGCGGAAGGAGAACCCCCGCGACGGATCGTCGATCTGCGGTGACGAGACGCCCAGATCGAGCAGCACGCCATCGACGGCATCGATACCCCGCTCATCGAGGACTGCACCCAGACGGGCAAACGGCGCATGCGCGATGCTGAAACGTTCATCCACAATGTCCTTGGCTGCATCTACCGCTGCCAGATCCTGGTCCAGCGCCAACAATCTGCCTGCCGAACCGAGCCGCTCCAGGATGCCGCGAGCATGCCCCCCGCGGCCGAACGTACCGTCCACATACTTGCCCTCGGGCCGTATGGCGAGCGCCGCGAGCGCTTCGTCCAGCAGCACGGGCCGGTGCTGCATCGCTTGCGCCATCTAGAGAGAAAACTTTTCCATCCCGGGCGGCAACAGACTGTCGCCCTGCGCGACGATCTGCTCGATCTGCTGCTCCCAGGCCTCCCGGTTCCAAAGTTCGAAGTGAGACCCCTGACCCACCAGCATCACCTGCTTCTCGAGCGCGGCGTACCGTCGCAATTCGGGCGCAACGAGGACGCGTCCGGAGCCATCCATCTCCACATCCTTTGCAAAACCAACCAGGAGACGCTGGACCATGGAAGTCTGCCGCTCGAGGCTGGAATAGCTCATGATCTGGGTACGGATCGGCTCCCAGGCCGGCCGGGGGTACATGAGCAGACAACGATGCGGATGCGCAGTGATCACCAAACGACCCTCCGCCTGAACGGCGAGGACGTCACGATGCTCGGTGGGCACCGAAAGGCGCCCTTTCGCATCGAGACTCAGTTCTGTCGCACCTTGAAACACCGATTATTCCGCCCGAAAATCCCAGAAAAACCCACTTCTCCACACAATTTCCCACTCTATACGCATGCGCAAGTGAGGTCAAGTGCAAGCAGACGGCTTTTTTCAATTCCGACAAGGGGTTAAAGCAGAACGAGGAGACCGGCGTGGATACCGGATTCGAAACCTCTTGATTTAGAAGGGGTTATCGGCCAAGACCTGTCGTAACACGTTGATTTTTAGCGCGTGACGACAAAGGGGAAGCCGACCGATAAGCCGGGTTCTGTCGTGGACAGCCATTCCTCTTGGCGCCCGGTTGCCCGAACGCTCCAGCAACCTACCCGGGAGCAGCGCGAGCCACGCTGTCGCTCCCTACGCGGTCTTGCTCCGGATGGGGTTTACCCTGCCACCCGCGTTGCCGCGGGCGCGGTGCGCTCTTACCGCACCTTTTCAACCTTGCCAGCCGTGCTTCGTCCAAGCCGAGCCGCCGCCGTCCCGGCGTTCGCCGTCGCGGCAGCCGCTTGGCATGCCAGGCCCAGAAGGCCCGAAACATGGCTTCGGCGGTATGTTTTCTGTGGCACTTTCCGTCGCCTCGCGGCGCCCGGCCGTTAGCCGGCATCCTGCTCTGCGGAGCCCGGACTTTCCTCTGCGCACTCTAGGTGCACAGCGACTGTCTGGTCGACTTCCCGCGCGGAGACTACCACGCCGGCGCCCATGGCGCGCAACGATTGCATCGTGAGCATCCCAGTCCTCGTTGACAGTGTCCCGTACCCCACGCACATTACGAACGATAGAACGCGGACACGAGAAGAAGCCCGACCATGTCGACACCCGATCGAATCGATTCCAAACGACTCGCCGACTTCGCGTCGGCCGTGTACATGAAAGCCGGCGTTCCGGGCGCAGACGCCTGCCTCCTCGCCGATACGCTGGTGCAGGCTGATCTCTGGGGCCATCAATCCCACGGCGTACTTCGATTGGGGTGGTATCTGGATCGCTTGCGCAACGGCGTGATGCGACCGACGCCAAAGATCGACCGCATCGTCGAAGCGGGCGCCCTGGAACTGCTCGACGGCAACGAGAGCGTCGGCCAGGTCACGACGATGCACGCGACGCGGCAGGCGATCTCGCGCGCGAAAGCCCATGGCGTGGGCATCGTGGGCGTGCGCAACTCGAATCACTTCGGCACCTGCATGTACTACACCCTTGCCGGCGCGCGCGAGAACTGCGTCATGATGCTGACGAGCAACGGCGGCCCGGCGATGGCCCCGTGGGGTGGACGCAAGAAGATCGTCGGCACGAACCCGTGGTCAGTGGCCGCACCCGCGGGGCGTCACGCCCCGTTTGTAGTGGACATGGCGAACACCGGCGTGGCACGAGGCAAGATCTACCTCGCGCGCAACAAGCGCCAATCCATCCCTTTCGGTTGGGCCCTGGACAAGGACGGCGCACCGACCACCGATCCGCAAAAGGCCATTGAAGGCATCATCCTGCCGATGGCCGAACACAAGGGTTACGCAATCGCCGCAATGGTCGACATGCTCTCCGGTGTGCTCACGGGCAGCGGCTTTCTTTCCGCCGTGCACAGCCCCTATCAAACTGCGGAGAAAAGCAACTGCGGCCACTTCATGATCGCGATCAACATCTCCGTGCTGCAGCCTATCGCCGAGTTCCATGCCCGCATGGAGCGCTGGGTTGCCGAACTGAAAGCCGTACCGCTCGCCCAGGGTTTCGACGAAGTGTTTTATCCCGGCGAAATGGAAGCGCGAAACGACGAACGCAATCGCGACGACGGGCTATCACTGCCCGCCGACACGATCCGCGACCTCGAGCGGATCGCAGACGAGATGGAGTTACGTGCGGAGCTTCCGTTCTGATCGCCATCCAGCGTCCTGAGACGGAAATTTACTGACCCAACGCGCCGAGAATCGACGCCATACTTTGTCACTGATGAAGTGGCGATACCGTTCGGCAACGTGTCAACGAATCTCCAGCTCAGTACACCAGAGGCCGAACGTCAGACGACGCGCCAACCCACCTGATCGCCTGCCCGAAACGGCACGAGCGTCTCATCGCCGTAGGGGAAAGCCTTGGGCACAGGGCATGGCTCCTTCACCAGCGTAATCGTTTCGCGATTGCGCGGGAGCCCATAGAAGTCGGCGCCGTGCGCACTCGCGAATGCCTCCAGGCGATCGAGCGCGCCGTTCGCGGCGAAGATCTCGGCGTAGAGTTCGATGCCTGCATGAGCGGTATACACCCCGGCGCATCCGCAATCGCATTCCTTCGTCGCGCGCGAATGAGGTGCGCTGTCGGTACCGAGAAAGAACTTGGGATTGCCCGATAGCGCCGCCTCGACCAACGCATGGCGGTGCGTCTCGCGTTTGAGAATCGGAAGACAGTAGTGATGCGGACGCACTCCGCCCGAGAACAGGGCGTTTCGGTTGAGCAGCAGATGATGCGCCGTGATCGTCGCTGCGACACGCGCCGGCGTCCCGAGCACGAAGCGCACGGCCTCACGGGTCGTGATGTGCTCGACGACCAGCTTCAATCGAGTGTAGCGCTGCAGCAGGGGCGCCAGCACCCGATCGAGAAAGATATGCTCGCGATCGAACACGTCGACCTCTGCCCACGTGACTTCGCCGTGCACCAGAAGCGGCATGCCGACGTCCTCCAGCGCTTCGAGCACACCGCTCACCTTGTCGAGATCGGTGACGCCCGAGTCGGAGTTGGTCGTTGCCCCGGCGGGATAGTACTTCACTGCATGCACGACACCGCTCGCCTTCGCCCTGGCGATCTCGGCCGGGTCGGTATTGTCGGTGAGGTAGAGCGTCATCAACGGCTCGAACGAAGCGCCCGAAGGCAGCGCGGTCAGAATGCGCTGTCGGTATGCCATGGCCATGGCCGTCGTCGTGATGGGCGGCCTGAGATTGGGCATCACGATCGCGCGCGAAAACCGCGTCGTCGTGTGCGGCAGAATCGCCCCCATCGGCTCGCCGTCGCGCAGATGCAGATGCATGTCGTCGGGCTTGGTGATCGTCAATCTGGTCATTCGAAGTCTCGCTGTACCCTGCTCTGTCGATAGGAACGGTCGAAGGCCGACTCGCAGCCGAATCAACCGTCAAGATGTTCCCTTGAACCGCACTGCCAACTCGTACAATTCCTGGCGCGAAACCCCGGAAAGCTTCGACGCCAGCCGCGCCGCAGCAGCTGGCGACAACTCTTCCAGCAGCAGCCGCAACACGTTCTGCGCATCCACCCGCTGCGGCTGCTTCGCATCGGCCCCGCCGATGATCAGCACGAACTCGCCGCGCTGGCGATTCTCATCAGCGGCAAGCCACCGCGTCATTTCACCAAGGCTGCAAGCATGCACGGACTCGAAGCGCTTGGTCAGCTCGCGCGCCACGACGGCTCGACGCTCGCCCCCCAGTACCTCGGCAAGATCACGTGCCGACTCCAGCACCCGATGCGGAGCCTCATAGAAAACGAGTGCGTACGGCACTGCGGAGAGCGACTGGAGAACCTTGCGCCGCTCCCCCGCACGGGCCGGCAAGAACCCATGGAAGAGAAACCCCGCGTCGGGCAGCCCGGACACCGACCAGGCTGCCGCCACGGCGCTCGGGCCTGGCACTGAAACGACCGGGATCCCGGCGGCCCGAACGATTTCCACCAGATTGGAACCGGGGTCGGACACGACCGGAGTACCCGCATCGGATACGAGGGCGACCGCCTTTCCCGACTGCAAAGCCTCGAGCACCCGTGTCGCGGCCTTGCGCTCGTTGTGCTGGTGCAGGGAGACGAGCGGCTTCTCGATCTGAAAATGCGCAAGCAGGCGAGCGGTAACACGCGTGTCTTCGCAAGCGATGACATCTACCGTACGCAGTGTATCGAGCGCGCGCAGCGTCACGTCCCCCAGGTTACCGATCGGGGTCGCCACTACATATAATCCGGGTCTGCTAACAAGGTCGGTCATCTGATGCCCAATGACGCTCGGCGCAAAATCCTGAAGGCGGTCTACGCGACTTTACTATACGGCATCGCCTTCGGTGCAGGTGCACAGGCACCCGTGCCCGAGCGAACGCGTATCGCCCTTCTGCTGCCACTGTCGTCTCCGGCTTTCGCCCGAGCCGCTGATTCGGTGCGCCAGGGCTTTCTTTCCGCCGCGCAACTCGATTCCGTGGAGAAGTTCGATATCGCCGTGTATTCGACGACGGATGACCCGGCCAACGTCGTCGCGGGCTACGAGCAGGCCGTCGCCGAGAACGCGCGCCTCGTGGTCGGTCCGCTGACACGCAACGGCGTAACTTCGGTCGCGCTGCGCGTGCGGCCGGGCACACCCTTACTGGCTCTGAATTTCCCGGACAACGATGGCGCGCTGCCCGAAGGCGTGTACGCGTTCAGCCTTCAGCTCGAAGCCGACGCCCGTCAAATCGCCCGCATGGCGTACGACGACGGACGGCGCAGCGCCCTGGTCCTTTCGGATACCCTCCCGCTCGCACGCCGCATCCAGAAGGCGTTCACGGAAGAATTCACCCGCCTGGGCGGGCGGATATCCGCCGACTTCGTATTTCGACCCAACACAGCAGACCTCGTTGCATTGCGCGAAGCGACGGTGAGCGGCCAATCCGACATGGCTTTCTTTTGTATCGACAGCAAGCCGGCGCGCGTAGCACGCGGCTATATCGACAACCGACTCGCCGTATACGCAACCTCCCAGGTGCTGGAGGGCTCGCCCGATCGACTCCGAGATGCCGAATTGAACGGCATCCGCTTCGTCGGCATGCCATGGCTGCTGCAGACCGACCATCCTGCGGTCATGGCGTACTCCCGTTCTCCGAATGTCCTGCCTGCCGCGACAGACTTCGAGCGACTCTACGCGTTCGGCATAGATGCCTATCGGATCGCCACCGATCTGGTGCGCGGCCAGGAGATCGGCCGCACTCCTCTCGACGGCGTGACTGGACGCATCAGCCTCGGCGCAGGGCAACTTTTTACACGTGAACTCACAGCCGCGCAGTTCGTGGACGGCCAACCGATCCCTGCGGTGAGCCGGCCTTGAACGATCGCGGCCGCGATGCCGAAGCCCTCGCGGCGAGCTATCTGCAACGGCAAGGCCTGCGCATCGTGGAGCGCAACTGGCGCTGCCGCTTCGGGGAGATCGATCTGATTGCACGCGACGGCCCCTCCCTCGTCTTCGTCGAAGTCCGCGCCCGCACGTCTTCGCAATACGGGGGAGCCGCCGAGAGCATCGATCGGCGCAAACGAAGTCGCCTGATCGCGGCAGCCACCCAGTATCTGGCACGCGCGGGACTGGAGACGCCGTGTCGCTTCGATGCTGTGCTGTTGCAGGCCGCAGAAAAACCGCAGTGGATCCGCAATGCGTTTTCCACCGACTGACGGCCGATGAACCGCAACGACTCGTGACGAAGCAGGCACGGCTCGTGCACGGTGTCGCGACTTGCTATGGTCGGCGCTAAACGACTATCCTTGCGCCCACATCGGACAACCTCGTCGCGGCATGGATCTCGCTGAACGCATTTCGACCAATTTTCGCGACAGCGCGAACCTCAAGCTCGCCGCCCTGGACGAACTCAAGGGCCCCATCGGCGCCGCGATCGAATGCATGGTCGGCTGCCTGCGCAGCGACGGCAAAATCCTCGCGTGCGGCAACGGCGGGTCCGCCGCCGATGCCCAGCACTTCTCGTCGGAACTTCTGAATCGCTTCGAAGCCGAACGACCAGGACTCGCGGGCATCGCGCTCACCACCGATACCTCCACGATCACTTCGATTGCAAACGACTACGACTTCGAACAGATCTTCTCCCGCCAGGTACGCGCACTCGGCCACCCGGGCGACGTTCTGCTCGCCATATCGACAAGCGGCAATTCACGCAATGTCATTGCCGCCATTCACGCAGCACACGAGAACCAGATGACGGTGGTCGCCCTCACCGGCCGTGGCGGCGGCGTGCTGATCGATGAATTGGGCGCCAACGACATCCATATCTGCGTACCGGCCACGGTTACGGCGCGCATCCAGGAAGTTCATCTGCTTACCTTGCACTGCCTCTGCGATGGTATCGATTGTCTGCTACTAGGAGTTCGCTGATATGCGCTACTCGTCTCTGGCATTGGTTTTGGCGTTAACGAGTTCCCTGCTGCTGTCCGGCTGTCCGGCTGTCGTTGTAACGGGCGTGGGTGCCGGGGTTGTCGCCGCCGAAGATCGGCGGACACTCGCCACCCAGGCGGAAGACCAGGGCATCGAACTCAGGACGGTGAACCGTGCCGCCGAGGCACACAAGGATGCGGTGCATCTTAATGTCACCAGCTTCAATCGCATGGTGCTCCTGACCGGAGAAGTCCCGAACGACAAGGTGAAGCAAGGCATCGAACGCATCGCGCGCTCGGTCGAGAACGTGCGCGGGGTGCAGAACGAACTCACCGTCGGCCCGCCCACATCGCTCTCGACGCGCGCGAACGACAGCTTCGTGACATCCAAGATCAAGGCCCGATTCGTCGACGCACAACGTTTCAACGCAATCCATGTGAAGGTCGTCACCGAGAATTCGGTTGCCTACCTGATGGGGCTGGTCAAGCGCCAGGAAGCAAAGGATGCCGTCGAAATCGCGCGCACCACCCAGGGCGTGAAGACGGTCGTGACGGTCTTCGAATATCTCGACTAAGCGTGCGAAGGCTGCAGGCAGTCATTCGCTGAACGGGCATCCGACTCGGAACGGCCGATGGATCCGCAGCCTGTCGCCTTCGAAACGAAGCTCTGCACGCCAGATCAGGCGGTCGTTCGCGTCACGGGGCTCATGCGCCCCCTGGTGTTTACCAACGGCTGCTTCGACATTCTGCATCGCGGCCATGTCACTTATCTCGCACAAGCCCGTGCGCTCGGTGCGAGTCTGGTCGTTGCCCTGAACACCGATGCCTCGGTGCGTCGCCTGGGCAAGGGGGACGAGCGTCCAATCAATCGCCTGGAAGATCGCGCGGCAGTCGTGGCAGCACTGCAAAGTGTCGACCTGGTGACGTGGTTCGACGACGATACGCCGCTCACCCTCATTGCAGCGTTGCGTCCCGACATCCTGGTCAAGGGCGGCGACTGGTCCGAGGACAACATCGTCGGCGGCACCGAAGTGCGCGGTTGGGGCGGACGCGTCGTCTCGATTCCGTTTACACACGATCGATCGACGACGGCAGTCGTCGCGAAGATCCGACAGCTGGAACACAAGGGCTAGCAGCCTGTCAGCCTGTCCGTCCCGATCGCCCTGGTGGCAGGCGACGGACAAGCCAACCAACCCGTCAGATTCCGCTCGGCAGTTCCCCGGCGCCGCGAAGTGAGCGCCGCGCCAGCGCCCAGCGATGCGTCTCCGAGGGGCCGTCGTAGATGCGGAAAGCGCGGATCTCGCGGAAGATCCGCTCGACGACGGTATCGTGCGTCACGCCCATCCCGCCGAGTATCTGCACGCAGCGATCCGCGACCCGATACAAGCCTTCCGAGCAGATGACCTTCGCCATGCTGGACGCCGAGCCCGCAGATTGCCCTTGATCGAGCAGCCAGGCGCAATGCCAGATGGCAAGCCGGCACTGATGCATGTCCAGATCGTTGTCGGCCAGCATGAAGCCCACGCCTTCGTGTTCGCCGAGTGTCTTGCCGAACGCCTGTCGCCGGGAGGCATAACGGCGCGCAATGTCATGCGCGCGGGTGGCCGCTCCGAGCCAGCGCATGCAATGCGTGAGGCGCGCGGGCGCGAGGCGCACCTGGGCGTATTTGAAGCCTTGTCCCGGCGCCCCGAGCACGTTCTCCACGGGGACGCGCAGATTCTCGAATCGGAGCACGGCGTGTCCGCCCGCAAAGCCCTGATCGATCGTATCGAGGACACGTTCGATACGGATACCCGGCGCCTCCATGTCCGAGAGCAGCATGGTCGCACCTTCCTCGGTACGCGCCATGATGATCGCGAACGCGGCGCCCTGTGCGCCGGTAATGAGCCATTTCACGCCGTTGACGACATAGTGGTCGCCATCCCGCTTCGCCTCGGTGCACAACAGGTTCGGATCCGCACCGGCGCCCGGCGCCGGCTCCGTCATCGCAAAGCACGACCTGACCTCTGCCCTCGCCAACCGCCGAAGAAATCTTTCCTTTTGCGCATCGGTCGCGATCAGTTCGAGCATGTGCATGTTGCCTTCGTCGGGCGCCGAGATGTTCATCGCGATCGGACCGATCGGCGAGTAGCCCGCTGCTTCGAAGACGATCGCGCAACTGACATGATCGAGCCCGAGACCGCCCCAATCCGCACCGACATGCGGCGCGATGAGTCCCTCGGCATCGGCAAGTGCGTTGAGCTCCCGCCGAAAGTCGTCCTGCGGGCCGTGGGGACCCTGGCGCGGATCACGCTCGAGCGGGATGATGCGGTTGAGAATGAAATCGCGCACGCGATCGCGCAGCACCTTTTGCTCCGGGGTCATCGAAAAATCGATCATGGTTCCTCCCTCCTTGCACGGGCCGGCACGCCGGCCATCATCCAGCGGGCGCACATGCCGCGGCCCTCACCTCGCTGCCGGCGAATCCCGCGGCGATTTCCACGATGCGAGCCGCCGACTCCGGCGTCGGTTCCGCAATCGCAATGGTCGAAAACTTCACGAGATCCGATCTCTGCACGATCGCGCTGTTTCTGACCTTGATCTCGCGCATTCGCACCTGATGCACGTTCGCCGCCTCCTCCGACCGGAAGATGCCGAGCGACACGGCATTGCGCCAGCCTTCGTCGTTCACGACGCGCGCATCGCGCACACCGAGCTCTTCGAGCTCGCGCACGCGTCTCTCGGCCTCCTCGCGCGATTTCGCCGGCGGCAGATGCACCCACCAGACCACCGTGCCCGGTGCCTCGACCACGCTCGTCTTCCCGATCTTGAGCGTCGTCAGCGCTTCCCGGGCACGAGTCAACTCCGCGGCGGCCAAGGGGCCCCACTCCAGGCACGCAGTGGCGACCGGCTTTCGAGCCACCCAAGCATCGCGCACCTGCTTGACCTGATCGGCATTGACTTCGAGCGCGCGGACATCCAGCAGGGCGCGCTGTGAAGTCGGGCCGAGCGCGACATACGCCGCGACTGCGAGATTGGCCAGAAAAAGAATCAACGCGCCGATGCGCATCCCTGCTTGTCCTCTTCGGCAATGGTGGCGAGTCCTTCCAGAACGAGATTGTCGACGACGACGGCGGGCAACGACAGCATGGGCTGCAGCAGCGCCGCACTGCCGCCGCTTAGAATCACCCGCAGCGACTCGTGACCGCCCTCGCGCATGAAGGCTCCCATGCGTTCTATGGCGCCGGCCGCAGCGTGCACCGCGCCGCTCATGATCGCATCGCCGGTGTTCGACGGAAAAAACCGCACTTCGCCCGGACGCAGCTTGAGCCCTGCCGTGTGCTCGTCGAGTGCACGGCGCATGAGTTCGATGCCCGGCACGATGATGCCCCCGAGAAACAACCCCTCTTCGGTCAGCGCATCGACCGTCAATGCGGTGCCGGCATTGACGACGAGCGAGGCACCGGGCAGCAGCGCATGAGCGCCTAGCAGTGCCGCCCATCGATCGCAGCCGAGTTGACCGGGCTCGTCGTAGCTCGACCGTACGCCGCACTGCATCGGCTGACTCGCGATGAACTCCGGCGCGCAGGCCACATCGACGAACACCTCATCGATGCGAGCCTTCGCATCGGCGCCTGCCACATTGGAGACCAGAATGCGCTCGAACGCCTGCCCGCGCACGGTCGCAGCCCAATCGGCCAGCGCCTTGCTGTCGAGCGTTGCGCACGAACCGACCTGCACCCACGCACCCGCGTGGTGCAGCCCCCATTTGATTCGGGTATTGCCTGCATCGATCGCCAAGATCATCACACCGCCCGCAGCGAAACGTCGCCCGTATGGATCGCACGGACGCCCGACTCGGTTTCTATCAGCAGGCAAGCGTGCTCGTCCACACCGCGCGCCATCCCGTGCAGCGTACTGCCGTCCGGCGCCGAGAGGGTCACCGCCCGATTCTGATGCGCATGGTGACGCATCCACTCGGAACGCAGCGGCGCGAAGCCGTCGCGATCGAATTCGACGAGCACCTGCGTCAGTGCGTCGAGTACCGCAATCATTACCTCGGTGCGGGACGCCGTTTCGGCATCGGCATCGGCGAGATCGGCGGCCGGCTGGTCGATGCGGAACTTCACTTCCTGCGGCAATCGCATGTTCAGGCCGACGCCAATCACGGCCGCGCACGGACCGAGCGAATCGCCCCGCACTTCGATGAGGATCCCGCCGAGCTTTCGGCCCTGCCAAAGCAGATCGTTCGGCCATTTCAAGCCGACTTCGACGCCGCAGGCAGCCAATGCCCGCGCGACGCCCAACCCGACCGCCAACGACAATCCGCCCAGGCTCGCCATGGACTTGTCGAAGCGCCATAGCAGCGAGAAAGTGAGCGAACTGCCGAGCCCAGAGTGCCACGTGCGACCCAGGCGCCCGCGCCCCTGCGTTTGCAGCTCGGCCGCGAGCACCTCGCCGCTTCCTGCCCCAGCTTCCTCCGCGCGCAGCAGCTCGGCATTGGTGGATCCGCACTCGTCCACGACCCGAACGAAAAGCCCTCGATTTCCCGCAGCAGCCCCGATGCGTTCGGCATCCAGCCAATCCAGTCCGCCGGGAAGACGATAGCCGCGCCCATGCACGCGCGCCACCTCGACGCCGAACTCCGCCGCCTCGTTGAGTGCATTCCAGATCGAGGCGCGCGACACATCCAGAGCCTGCGCGAGCGCTTCCCCGGAGTGAAACTCGCCATCGGACAAACGCTTCAGAACGGCAAAGGTCAGGGCACGCATCGCCGGCGCAGGATAGGCACCTCGAATGCTCAAGTAAAGGGGATGCGTCGCGAAGGATGCCCTATGCCCCGTCGGTACCGGGCGTGACGTACGCATCTGCATCGATCATCGAAGGATTACCAAGCCGCAACGCCGGTTCGGCATCGTCGCTGCGTCGTGCGATCATGCCGGACATCTTCGATGTTTTCCGAAAGCGTACATGTCCCCGAGTCCCGATTTTTGGCTGTGGCTGCTCGCCTGGAGTCTGATCGCCATCGGCGTCGCCGGCACGATCCTGCCGATCCTTCCCGGACTGCCGGTGGTATTCGCAGGCATGGTGATCGCCGCCTGGGTCGACGACTTTCAGCGCGTCGGCTACTTTTCCCTTGCCTTGCTGGGCGCGATCACGCTCCTCAGCATCGCGATCGACATCCTTTCCGGGATCCTCGGTGCAAAGAAGTTCGGGGCGTCGCGGGCCGCGATCATCGGTGCGGCCATCGGCACGTTCTTCGGGCTGTTCCTCGGCATTCCGGGGCTGATCCTCGGCCCGTTTGTCGGTGCGCTGATCGGTGAGTTGAGCGCCCGGCGCGACATGATGCGCGCCGGCAAGGTGGCCTTCGGCACCTGGCTCGGCATGATCGTCGCGGCCGTCGTGAAACTGTCGCTCGTGTTCGCCATGCTGAGCATATTCGCCTTCGCCTACTTCTTCTCCGGGGATGGTGCTGCCCTCCTCTGAGACACGCGCTCGGTGTGATGACCCTGCTTCGGTAGAATCGGGGCTGACAGCGATCCAGGAAGCACCCCATGAATTCCAAACCCACCCGCAAAGACGCGAGCCCCACTTCTGCCGGCGGCAAGGCCCAGCCGGCCCCGGTCTCCAATTTCCTGCGGGCGGTGATCGAGGAAGATCTGCGCAACGACCGTTATGCCTCGCGCACCTGGGGCGGCAAACCGGGTCCTGCAAGCACCCATGCCGAGGGCCCGACCGATCCTTGGAAGGTGCGTACGCGCTTTCCGCCCGAACCCAACGGCTACCTGCACTTCGGCCACGCCAAATCGATCTGCCTCAATTTCGGTCTGGCGCGGGACTACGGCGGTGCCTGCCACATGCGCTTCGACGATACCAACCCGGCGAAGGAAGAGCAGGAATACGTCGATTCCATCGTCGATGCCGTGCGCTGGCTGGGCTTCGACTGGGGCGAACATCTCTACTACGCCTCGGATTACTTCGATGTCCTGTACCGGTTCGGCGAGGCCTTCATCGAGCACGGCCAGGCGTACGTCGATAGCCAAAGCGCCGAAGAGATGCGTGCGAACCGGGGCACGCTCACCGAACCGGGCCGCAACAGCCCCTACCGCGATCGCGCCCCCGCGGAAAATCTCGATCTCTTCCGGCGCATGGCTGCGGGCGAATTCCCCGACGGGGCGCACGTGCTGCGGCTGAAGATCGACATGGCGTCGCCCAACATCAACCTGCGCGATCCCGCGATCTTCCGGATCCGGCACGCCCATCATCACCGCACCGGCGACAAGTGGTGCGTGTATCCGTTGTACGACTACACGCACTGCATCTCCGATGCACTCGAAAACATCACCCACTCGATCTGCACGCTGGAATTCGAGGATCACCGCCCGCTCTACGATTGGGTGCTGGGGCGACTGGCGGACTACGGCCTGCTCGCACGCCCGCTGCCCAGGCAATACGAGTTCGCGCGCCTCAACCTGAGCTACGTGGTGCTCTCCAAGCGCCGGCTGATTCAACTCGTCGCGGAGAACCACGTCGAAGGCTGGGACGATCCCCGCATGCCGACCCTCGTCGGGGCCCGCCGCCGCGGCTTCACGCCCGAGGGCTTCCGCCGCTTCGCCGAGCGCATCGGCGTCTCGAAAGCGGATTCGTGGATCGACTTTTCCGTGCTCGAAGAGTGCATGCGCGATCACATGAACGAGACCGTACCGCGCCGCACCGCTGTGCTGGATCCGGTGAAGCTCATCATCGACAACTATCCGCAAGGGCACGAAGAGCTGTGCGAGGCACCGAATCATCCGCAGAAGCCGGAGTGGGGCAAGCGTGCCGTGCCCTTTTCGGGCGAACTGTGGATCGAGCGCGAAGACTTCGTCGAAGCGCCGCCGAAGGGCTACTTCCGTCTGTTCCCGGGCAACCGCGTGCGTCTGCGGTACGGCTTCGTCGTCGAATGCACGGGCTGCGACAAGGACGCCGAAGGCAATGTCACCGCCGTGCACTGCACCTACTTCCCCGATTCGAAGTCGGGCACCCCGGGTTCGGACACCTACAAGGTCAAGGGCAACATCCATTGGGTCAGCGCACGCCACGCCTATGTCGCGTCGATCCGACTCTACGATCGTCTATTCACGGTGCCGAACCCCGGTGCGAGCGCCGATTACATCGCGGACCTGAATCCGGATTCGAAGAAGATCATCTGCGCACAACTCGAACCGTCGCTGCGCGATGCGGCGCCCGAAGAGCGCTTCCAGTTCGAGCGTCACGGCTATTTCGTTGCCGATCGCATCGATTCGCAACCCGGCGCGCCCGTGTTCAATCGCGCCGTGGGCCTGAAAGACACCTGGAAATAGCGCTTACAAGAGCGTATCGACGTAGCTTCCTGCGGAGTTCGTATCCTGACCTGATTCGCTCAGCTCGGTCACGCGCACACCCAGCAGACGCACGCGGCGGTCGAGTTCGATGCGGCGCAGGCATTCGAAGGCCGCCATCCGGATCGTCCGCGCATCGCAGGTCGGTTCGGAGAGCGTGCGATCCCGCGTCACCGTGTGAAAGTCTGCAAAGCGCAATTTGATGCCGACGGTGCGGCCCGCGTACCCCCGTAGCCGCAGATCTTCCGCGACCCGCGCCGACAGGCTCGCAAGCGTGCGGGCGATCTCCTGCCAGTCGGAAACATCCTCCTGAAACGTCGTCTCGCGGCTGCGCGACTTCGGTTCACGCACGGTGACCACCGGCGTGTCGTGCACGCCGTTGGCCGCCGCATGCATGAACGTCGCAGTTGCGGGGCCGAAATGACGGGCAAGCCGATCGAGCGACGCTGCGGCAAGTTCGCCGATCGTACGAATGCCCAGACGCTGCAGACGCTCATCGGCTTTCGGACCGATGCCTGGAATCCTGCGCGCATCCAGCGGCCAGATGCGCACCGGGACGTCATCGGGCTCGATCAGCGTGAGCCCGTCGGGTTTATCGAGATCGGAGGCGATCTTCGCAAGCAGTTTGTTCGGACCGATGCCGATGGAACACGACATCCCCGTGTCACGCAGGATGGCTGACTTTAGGCGATGGCCGATGGCTGCGCTGGACTCGATCAGCGCACTGATGTCGAGATAGGCTTCGTCGATGCCGCGATCCTCGAAGACCGGCGACACCTCGCGCATCGACTGCTTGAAGACCTGCGACCAGCGCGAGTACTCGGCGAAGTCGGTCGGCAGATACACCGCTTCGGGACACAACTGCTTCGCCGTTCGAAACGGCATGCCTGAGCGCACGCCGAATTTTCGCGCCTCGTAGGTACAGGTTGCCACGACACCGCGGCGCGTCGGATCGCCGCGACCGCCGATGATCACCGGTTTGCCCTTGAGATCCGGACGCCGCAGCAATTCGACGGACGCAAAGAATGCATCCATGTCGAGATGCAGGATTCGGCGAGGCGCAGGCGCCGTCATGGCAGCCGGCTCGAGCTGCACGTGCGATGTTCAGGCTTGCGCGCCACGGGTTTGACCTAGGTCAAAGTCGGCGGCCACCATTCCCGTAACATGGCGTTGCGTCGCGCGTGTCTGGAAGTACGGTGGGTGGGCGATGCGCCAGCAGCGATTCGGGGAGCACATCCCGGCCAGGATTCGATGACACGCATCCGGCCGGGACAGCTGGTTTCTTAAGTCTTTTTTCATCGCAACGTCGAACGCTCCCGCTTGGGGCATCCGCTCGACGTGCCTTCTGCCCAATCAGTGAACGCGTTCCAGCTTCTGCAGACTGCGCAGGCTGGGCGGCACCGGCTTGCCCGGATTGCAGTTGCGGAAGTTCGTGTACGACACCTCGCCCACATAGATGTCGCCGCGCGAATCCATGCAGACGCCATGCGGGGCGAGAAACTTGCCCAACTCTTCGCCCGGGCCTTCCTCGCCGCCCAGCCGGGCGATGCGGTTGCCCTGTCTGTCGACGAACGTGAGCCGAGGCCCGAGATTCGGCACTTTCATGTTCACTGCCATGCCCGGACCCAGTTCACCGATGAGAAATTCCGGCTGATCCTGTCGATGGCAATAAAGCCCGCACGGTCGATGCAGATTGTTCCACTGGCATTCGTACTTGCCGTCGCCGTTGAAGACCTGCACGCGATGGTTCTCGCGATCGGCCACGTATACCCAGCCTTCGGCGTCCGTCACGATGTTGTGCACGATGTTGAACTGGCCGGGATCGCTGCCGGGCTCGCCCCAGGAGAACAGAAGCTTCCCGTCGGGTGAATACTTGTGCACCCGGGCGTTGCCATAGCCGTCGGAGACGTAGATCTCCCCGGTGGGCGACAACGCCGTGTGCGTGCAGCGATGGAACGGTTCGCCGCTCATGAACGGCGACGGCTTGCCCGGGATGCCGATCGTGAACAGCACCTTGCCGTCGGGACGGCATTTGCGGAACGTGTGATCGCCGTCGTCGGTGAGATAGAGATTGTCCTCCGCGTCGATGAAGACGCCGTGCGCACGAGGGAAGATGCCTTCGCCCCACGATCGCAGGAAATTGCCCGCGCGATCGAAGACCAGCATCGGGTGCGGCCCGCGGTTGAAGACATACACCTGATCCTTGCTGTCGACGCCGACGCCACCGACATCGCTGTTCAATGCGAACTCGGGCGGCAGCTTCGCCCAGTGTTCGATCACGCGATACCGATGATCGCCGCTGCCTAGAATGACGGACATGTGTTCCTCCTCAGTGAGGTCCGCCGAGCAATGCGCTTTGCCCGCCCGCTTGCGCCGGGATTCGATGCCGGCGCAAGCGTCCCGATGCGAAACGCGCGTCGTCCGACGCGGACGTTGGGATACTATCATCGGCACGAACGGTGGACGCACGTCTCACGCAGCAGGCGAACCCTGCCTGGGTAGCGAAGCGCGTTGCCGAATAAGGATGGACGACGACGCCGTAGATTTGACCGGATACGGCAGCCGCAATACAGTGAAGCAAACAACGCCGCGGAGGAGAGGGGACATCATGCACGTCCATCTGGAGCCAGGGATCGAGGCGCATCGCGCCGGTCTAAGGCGATCGATGTTCGCTTCGATCGGTTGCGCCGTGGCAGCGGCCGCGGCTTTGACGGGATTCGCTACCGTACACGCCGCAGACCCCTGGCCTGCCAAGACGATACGCATGGTCGTCCCGTATGCACCCGGGGGCCCTGTCGATCTGGTCGCACGTCCCATGGCGCAGCGACTCGCCGAAGGACTGAAGCAATCGGTGATCATCGACAATCGCGCAGGCGCCAACGGCAACCTCGGCGCGGAGAACATCGCCAAGTCCGCACCGGACGGATACTCCCTTCTCATGGGATCGAAGAGCCAGCTCACGATCAATCCGCTGCTTTACCGGAAGATGGGCTTCGACACCGCGCAGGATCTCGCACCCGTCTCGCTCATCACATCGAGTCCGTCGGGACTCATGGTGCATCCGTCGTTGCCCGTGAGATCGCTGCGCGAATTCACGGCGTTCGCGCGCAAGCAACAGCTCTCGTACGCCTCCGCCGGCAACGGCAGCGCCAATCACCTCGCGGCCGAGCTCTACCGCATGCTTGCCAAGGTCGACATGCTGCACGTCCCGTACAAGGGCGGCGGGCCTGCGCTCAACGCCGTCGTCGGGGGGCAGGTGGAGGTGATCTTCATCAGCATTCCGCTCACCCTGCCCTTCGTGGAGTCAGGTCGGCTGCGTGCCCTGGTCGTGTGCGCCGACAAGCGCGTGAGCGTCCTGCCCGACGTGCCGACCAGCGCGGAAGCGGGCATGCCGGGTCTCGAATCGAGTGCCGGCATCGGTTTGCTCGCGCCGGCGGGAACGCCGAAGGAGATCATCGCGCGTCTGCACAGCGAAATCGTGAAGGCGCTCAACGATGGCGATACCCGCAACCGGTTGCTCGCTCAGGGCCAGACCGTCATGGGCACGACGCCCGAGCAGTTCACCGCGGTGATTCAGGAAGAGACGCTACGCTGGGGCAAGGTCATCAAGGCGGCCAACGTTCGGATCGATTGATTTCGTCATCGCTCGTGCCCGTCCGCGGATGGCCGCATTCGATCGGCGTCATGTCACCACCAAGGAAGCTTCCGATGTCCCTGCCCGTCGTTCTTCTCCCCGGCCTCAACTGCTCCCTCAGGCTCTACGAACCCCAGTTGCCGGCGTTGTGGCAGACCGGTAGCGTCATCGTCGCGGATCACCGTAGCGACGACAGCATTGCCGGGATCGCCCGCCGCGTCCTCGCCGATGCGCCCCCGCGGTTCGCCCTTGTCGGACTATCGATGGGGGGTTACATCGCCTTCGAAGTTCTGCGCCAGGCTGCCGCTCGCATCGCCGGGCTGGCGCTGCTCGATACCAGCGCACGCCCCGAGACCCCGGAGCAGACGTTACGCCGCCAAGCCCAGATCGACATGGCCCGCAGCGGTCGCTTCGACGAGATTTCCGAACAGATGTACGCGGTCCTTTCGCGTCCGGCGGGGCTGGGCGATGCACGCCTCCGGCAGGTCATACGAGCGATGGCTGCCGACACGGGTCCTGCGGCATTCATCCGCCAGCAGACCGCGATCATGGGTCGGGCCGATTCACGACCGACGCTTTCCACCCTGCGCTGTCCGACGCTCGTCGTCGTCGGCGACGAAGACAAGCTCACGCCGCCGGAGCTTGCCGTCGAGATCGCCCAGGGCATTCCGGACGCGCGCCTCGAAGTGGTCGCCGAGTGCGGGCACCTGAGCACACTCGATCAACCCGAACGGGTCACCACGATACTCGACACGTGGTTGCGCACGCTGATCTGATCGCGCTTCGCGTGGGCTGGAATCCGAATGGCTCACAGTTTCGTATCAACATCGAGGAGACGTCTACATGGCAGCCGCCACACCGTACGACCCGCGCGAGTTCAAGTCCCTGAGCTTCCACGACGTCGTGCCCCGCTTTCGCGACGGCACTGACAATCCGCGCGCCTACCTCGAACGCTGTCTGGAGACGATCGCTGCGCGCGAGCCGGTCGTGAAGGCGTTCGTTGCAACGAACGAAGCAGGCGCCCGCGAAGCCGCCGATGCGAGCACGCGACGATGGAAGGCGGGCCAGCCGCTCTCGCCGATCGACGGCATGCCGATCGCCATCAAGGATCTGCTCGAAACGAAGGATATGCCGACCGAGATGGGATGCGAGGCCTTGAAGGGCAACTTTCCGAAGCGCGACAACGCTGCCGTCTGGGCGCTGCGCGAAGCCGGCGCCGTCGTCCTGGGCAAGACCGTCACCGCGGAACTCGGTGGCTCGCATCCCGGCGCGACGACCAATCCCTTCGACCCCGCACGAACCCCGGGCGGTTCTTCCTCCGGATCGGCAGCCGCCGTCGCCGCCCGCATGATACCCACGGCCATCGGCACGCAAGTCGGCGGCTCGATCATTCGACCTGCAGCATACTGCGGCAACGTCGCGCTCAAACCGACGCAGGGGGCGATCAATCGCGGCGAGCGGCAGGCCACGAGCATGAGCACGCATGGCGTACACGCCGGCAACATCGAGGACATGTGGCAGGTCGCGATCGAAATCGCACGTCGCGCCGGCGGAGATCGTGGTGCACCCGGCCTGTTCGGTCCACCCACCCCACCCGCTGCGACCAAGCCAGAGCGACTCATCGTGCTCGAAACCCAGGGCTGGGCCGAGCTGGACGAGGCGAGCCGAACTGCATTCGAGCGCTTGCTCTCGACCCTGCAACGCGGCGGGATCGACCTGCTGCGCAGAAAGGACCACCCCTGGATCGAAGCCCTGGAGCAGGCCGTCGCCGACGCGAACCGCATCGGCGGGATGATCACGGCCTGGGAGAACCGCTGGTTCATTCGCAACCTCGTCAATCAGCATCCCGAGGGCGTCAGCACCCGGGCGCAGAACATCCTGCGCTCGGCCGAGGCGCTGACACCGGAAGACTATCGGGTCATGCTGATGGATCGCGCCATCGCTCAGCAGCGCCACGCCGCCCTGGCCCAGATGGCCGACGCCGTCATCCAGCCCTCGTGCCCCGGCCCGGCACCGCTATGGAGCGGCGACGTTCCCGGCCAGCCGCTCGCGCCACGTCCCACCGGCAGTTCAGTGTTCAACATGCCGAGCTCGATGCTGTTCGCGCCGTGCGTGACGGTGCCGCTCATGAGCGTCGGTGGCATGCCGATGGGCGCACAGTTGATGGGGCAGCAGCATCAGGACGCGCGGATCACTGGCTATGCGCGCTGGATACTTGGATCGATCGAGCCGGTGGTGGCGTAATTGCGGCGGCTGCAGCGACTTCTGCAAAAAATCCGTCAGGTCTGCGCAAGCTTCGCGTCGAGGTCTTCCAGGCTGATCACCCAACCGAGTCGACGCTGTATGTTCGACAACGCGAACTGGTGCAGATCCTGGCCGTAGGCGGATGCCACGCAATCGGAGATCACCACCGCACGCAAGCCCCGGTTATAGGCCCCGAACACCGAGGCGAGCACGCAGGTATTCGTATTGCAGCCGGCGATGAAGAGCGTGTCCTTCTTCATGAACCTCAGCAGCAGTTCGAGCGGCGTCCCGAGGAAGGCATCGAAGGTGCGTTTGCTGTCGACGAGCAGATCGCTCGGCTGCACGTCGAGGGCGGGCACGATCTGACCTTCGATCGATCCGGGGCTCTTGTGCCGCGCGAAGTCGCTTTTCGCATGCGGCGAGAACGACTCCTTCAGCTGCAGCATTGCGCGCTCGAACGGATGCTGACCGAGCAGCGGCGCTTCGTAGACCGTCGTGACATGCACCACCGCAATCGAATGCTTGCGGGCCGTGGCCAGCAGGCGATTGGTGCCGGCAATGACGCGTCTGCATTCGTCGGCAGGCACCGGCAGCGAAGCGATTTCCGGCTCCAGGTTGCCACGCTGACAATCGATGGTGACCACCGCGCAGGCGGCAGGATCGATGTCGAGCAGCGCATTCATGCGCGAGATGGTGGAAGAGCGATCGACCGGATCGGCCATGACGATTCCTTCGGTGAGTACGTCGAGTCGGTGTTGCCGTGATCAGCGGGCCGGATGATCGATGCGCCTGGCGTGACCGGCGCCGATCCTGCCGTTGATCGCGTCGCGCAGCCAATCGGCCACGTGCAGATAGAAATCGGGCAGACGACTGCCGAAGGTGTGAGTCTCGTTCTCGTAGACCCAGAATTCCTTCGGACAATGCAGCGATTCGAAGAAGCCCTGCGCATCTTCGAGCGGACACAGTTCGTCGAATTCGCCCATCGCGAGCAGCGTGGGGCACCGGATCTTGTCGACGAGGGGTGCGAGCGTCATCTGCGCAGCCATCTCGTCGAACTGTGCGTCGTCGTACACGTTCGCCATGTACTTGTAGTTAGCCCGATATGCCGGCTTGCTGTGCTGGAAGATCGTGTCCTTCTGGCCATACACACCCATCGCACCGACGATCGCCTTCACTCTTGGATCGTGCGCGGCAATCCGCGGCACCCAGTAGCTGCCCATGCTCCAGCCGTAGGCGCCGATGCGGCTCGCATCGATGCCCGGCGTCCTTTCGAGGAAGTCGATGGCCGCCGAGCCTGCGCGCTCGAAGTTGTCGAGCGTGACCCAGGTTTCCCGCACATTGCTTTCGCCCTGCCCCGGCCCGTCGATCGTGAGGGTTGCCATGCCGCGTCGGCGGAAGTGATTGTGATAGGGGCTCGGCATGTACTCCTTGATGGTGTCCATGCCCGGCACGATCAGCACGCAAGGTGCCTTCTCCACGCCGGGCACGGTCTGCAGTATGCCCGGGATCGTCTTGCCGTTCTCGAACGGAATCTCGACCCGGCGCACGTGCCCCTCGGGATTGAGCTCGATGAACTTCTCGTAGCACGCCACGAGCTTCCCATACAGCTCGCGCTTGCGCGCCGTGTTCGAATGGATCACGCCGCAGGCCGGACCATAGTAGAGCGCAGCACGGTAGTAGAACTCCGCCGCGCTCTCCCGGTGCCCCGCGGCCTCGGCTTCGCGCGCGAGCTGCTCTTCCTGCGAAGCCGTGCGCACCCACTCCTTCACCACCGCACCGGGCACCTTGATGCGTTCGGTCGTCCGCTTCACGTCGGCGGGCCGAAACCCCCATTCCACGAACATGACGGCCCGGAAACCGTAGACGTCCAGCACCTTGTAGAACTCCTCGGTGATCCATTTCTGGCCGTGGCGGGCGTGATCGGTCATGCGATTCTCCGGGGGATGTGCCATTCGATTATCCGCGAAGGAGGAGGGGATGCAAGATGAAGCATGGCGAATGGGCTGAACGCCACGAAGCCGTGGCGGCGGTTCTGGAAGTGACCCTAGTGAACAGGGGCTTGCAGCGCCGCACGGTGCGGTCGCGGCAGCGCGACTCTGGATCAGGGCCTTTGCGAAATCGAACCTTCAGGGCACCGACATGCGCGGCGAACCGCGTATTACAATGCTCCCGCGGCCTATGACCGCCAGGGACTCCCGATGAAGGAAGAGCATTTTGTCGTCACAAGCAGGGATGCGATCCGGTACGGCTTTTTCGATCGCGATTCGGCCATCGCCTGCGCCAAGAAATTCCGTGCGGAGCTGGGAATCGCGGCTTCCGTCAACGGCCCCGGCTACGAAATCTCGGCGGCGGAGATCAGGCGGATGATCGTCGAGTCGGAGTCCGACGAGGAAAGAACCAAGAAGCTTCCGTAGCCCGTTCGCGGGCAGTCGGATTCATCGCCGACAGTTCGATCGCGTCCATGCTCCCCGCCCGGTCGACAGGCGCACGCATCTTTCGAAGGAGAAACGGCATGGGACTCGCCGGTGGATGTCACTGCGGCAGCATACGCTACGAAGTGGAAGGCGATCCGCTTACGCACGCGCTGTGCCATTGTTCCGATTGCCGACGGCATGCGGGCGCACCGATGGTCGGCTGGACGATGTATCCGCACGACGCGCTCCGGATCACGAAGGGCACGCCCAAGGTCTACGAATCGTCGCAGGATGGCCGCCGGCACTTCTGCGAGCACTGCGGAACCGGTCTCTTCTACTACAACGCCGCCGTGCTTCCGGGCATTGTCGACATCCAGAGCGCCACCTACGATACGCCGGAAGCCATCCCGGCCCGGATCCAGATTCAGGTCGCCGAACGAATCAGCTGGATGGAGCACGCCCACGAACTTCCCCAGTTCCCGCGTTTTCCGCCGCTCACGTAGCTGCCCCGGGAATCGGTCGACGCCCGCGAGAACAGCGTACCGGGAACCAGCACCGCGATGCATGCGCCGATCGCGACCGGCCGCATCAGCACTTGCATCAAATCGACCGCCCGCATTGATCTGCAACTTCAAGACGGTACAACCCATGGTCCAGCCCGCCAGCCTGTTCGACGATGCCGTCCACTACGCCCAGCAGCACGAGGTGAACTGGACCCGCGATCCCCATGCAGAACCCCACCGCTGGGGCGTCCACCACGATGATCCGCCCCCGTATAACCGTCTGTTCGGCCCGGTACACTCACGCGGCCCGGCATCCGGCGTGGTGTGGCGTCACGGTCGATCGCTTGCCCGCTGGGGCGAACCCGAACGCGCGGATCTCACGTTCAGCGTCGCCAAGACCTATCTCGCATTGCTTGCCGGGGTCGCGCACGCGCAGGGCTTGTTGCCGGATCCCGATGAACCGGTGGTCCATCGACTCCCCGGCATCGGCTTCGACAGTCCGCACAATCGCCCCATCACCTGGATGCATCTGCTCACACAGACCAGCGAATGGGAAGGCACGTGCCACGGGCTGGCCGATACGGTCGATCGGTATCGCAAGGTCGCACACGACCCGAAACCGGTCGATGGCATCAAGGGATCCGCGCGGCCGCTGCAAGCCCCGGGTACCTACTGGGAGTACAACGACGTCCGCATCAACCAACTCTCGCTGGCGCTGCTGCATTTGTTCGGACGCGCGTTGCCGGAGGTGTTTCGATCCTCCCTGCTCGATCCGCTCGGGGTAACCCAGGATGTGCGCTGGGCAGGCTACGATCAGGCCTGGGTCGATCTTCCCGCCCGTGACGGACGTACCGCGCAGCGCGTGCAGTCCGTCCCCGGCGGCACGCACTGGGGCGGCGGCGTGTCGATCAGCGCGATGGACCAGGCTCGCATCGGCGAACTCGTGCTCGATCGCGGCACGCTTCATACGACGGATGGACCCAGGCAGTTGATTCCGTCCCCGTGGATCGACCGCATGTGCACGCCCGTCGCGATCGCGCCCTTTTACGGGATGCTGGTCTGGCTGAATCCGGCAGGCAGGTCGTTCCCGGGCGCGAGCGAACGCAGCGTCTTCATGGTGGGTGCAGGCGGCAACTACGTGTGGATCGAGCCCGAGCACGACGCAGTGATCGTCGCCCGATGGATCGACTCGGCGCACTTCGACGAGTTTTCGCGGCGCATGACGATTGCCTTGCGTCAGTTGGGAAAATGAGAAGGCACGGCCCCCCGCTACTCGCACACGACGAAGAGGTAGCGAAGCGGCAGTTCGAACTGCGAGGGCACATCGTCTAAGTCATGGGCATCGACATCCAGGCGGTTGCCGAATGCATCGAAGAGGCGGCTCGAACCCTCGTTCTACCTCGCTTCGCGCGGCTGTCTGCCTGTGACGTGGAGAGCAAGCAGACATTCGGCGACGCCGACGATATCGTAACCATCGTAGACCGTGAGGTCGAAGCACATCTGTCGACGGCCCTGAACGCACTTGATCCGACAGCCAGCGTGATCGGAGAAGAAGCTGCGCATCGTCGTCCCGAATTGCTGGGTTTGCTCGCGGGCGATCGACCCCTCTGGATCATCGATCCCATCGACGGCACGAAGAACTTCGCCCGGGGCGACGACGCTTTCGGCGTGATGGTGGCCTACGTGGTGGCGGGACGCACTGAAGCCGCCTGGATCATGCTCCCCGCCCGGCGCCAGACATTCGTCGCGCAAATCGGCGGCGGCGCCTTCCTCAATGGTAAACGGATTCGCGTCCCTTCGGTTCAGAACGATCGCCTGCTGCGTGGTGCGGCACTCACCCGCTACATGCCTGGAAACCTGGGCGGCCAGGTCACGCAGGCACTGTACCCAAGCATCGAGACCACGCCCCCCTCCGGTTGCGCGGCCATCGAGTACACCGACATTCTCGCGGGCCGTCGAGACTTCGTCGTCTACTACCGGCTCCTGCCATGGGATCACGCAGCACCGGCGCTCATGCTGAACGAGGCCGGCGGGCTTGCAAGCCACATCAGCGGTCGATCGTATTCACCGCGCTCCGAAAGTCAACTGACGATCGTGGCGCGCGATGCCAACACTGCCGATCGACTGCGAACCTGGCTCCTCGACGCAATCAGATCGTGAGCCGATACACCCGCGTCGCCGTGTCGTGGAAGAGCGCAGCACGCTCGCTGGGCGAATAGCCTTTCGAAAGCCGCTTGAAGGCGTTCCACACGATGCCGTAGTCGTACGAGATTTTGTCGACGGGAAAATTGCTCTCGAACATGCAGCGCTGCGGGCCGAATTGCTCGATGCAATAATGCATCGACGGTGCCAGCGCGTCGGCCAATTCCTCGGAGCCGATAGGTCGCGAGCGCGCATGCCAATCGTAGCCGAAACGTTTCTGACCCACGCCGCCGAGCTTGAGCACGATGTTGGGGCAGGCTGCGGCCGCCGCGATACCGCGTCGCCAATCCCCCAACACGTCAGGGTCGCGCCCGGCGTAGGGACCCACTCGCAACAAACCGCCGATATGATTCAGTACGATGGTCAGATCCGGCACGGCGCGAGCGAGCGCGGCGAGCTCTTCGAGCTGTGTGTGGTAGAGCGAATTGTCCAGCGTCAGCCCCATCTTCGCCAACACGCGTGCACCGGCGCGATATCCCGCTGTGGACATCACGCCTTCGATGTCGCGCCGAGCGAGTTCCGGGCTCGCGTCCCAGCCGGCGGCATGGCGGATGCCGCGAAAGCGCCGACTGGCCGACTGCATGGACTCCAATACCGGCGCGACACCATCACCGAGCTTCAGATCGGCATGGCCGACGATGCCAGCGGCGATGTGGGTGCCATAGTTCGCACTGGCTGCCTCCTCGGCGAGACGGTCGACATGCACGACCTCCCCGACGGGACGCATCGCCTCCGGGCCGTCCGTGCGGTAGAAAGCCTTCACCTCGATGAACACGGTCGAGCGGATGTCGTGTCCGCTGCCCTGAATGTCGGCGGCAAGGTCGGCCACCATATAACGAGAGTAAGCCGGCGGGTCCTGTCGATGCAGCCAGAGGTGGTGATGCGGATCGCAGATGGGAAGGTCAGGCTCGAGCGCGGCTTCAGGGGTGAGGCGCAGCCAGTCCGGACCGCACGTCGTCGGGGACGTCATGGGAATCTCGGCACACGTTGTGGATGCTCATCCTACATCGAGTCACCCGAAGACCGTGCAAGAATCGGGGACAGTCCACGGTGTGCGTCGATGTTCCGGCTGCACATGGTCTGTCCTCGAATAGTCTCCTCACGGAGATGGGGTTCGCGCGGCAGCGAAGCTGGCGACCATGGAGACCGCCTGAGCCGAGGCGATCGCCTCGCCCATCCAGGCAAGCGTCAGTACGTCCCATCCTTCGCCGCCAGATTCTTCACCCGCAAGCCGGCAATGGTAAAGCCCCCGTCGACCGCGATCGTCTGGCCCGTGACGTAGCTCGCGTCGTCCGAGGCAAGAAACAGAGCTGCCGCCGCGATCTCTTCCGGCTCCCCGTACCGCGCCATCGGGATCGAACGCAGCCACGCTTCACGTCGCTCGTCGTTGTGCGACTGCTTGATGCGCTCGGTCGCCACCGTGCCCGGCGCAACCGTATTCACCCGGATGCCGTGCTCGGCGAGATCGACCGCCATCACCCGCGTCATGCCGATGATGGCGGACTTCGAGGCTGCATAGGCAGCGCGCCCGCTGCTGCCGAGCAGGCCCGAATGGGACGAGAAGTTCACGATTGCTCCGCTGCGCAATTCGATCATGTCCTGCGCTGCGCCCTGAGCGCAAAGAAACGTGCCGACGACATTCGTCTGCAGCATCGAATGCAGCACATCCATCTGCGATTCGGCGAAGTGCTTCTGGCTGCCGATGCCGGCATTGTTGATCATGATGTGGGCACGGCCGAACGTGCTGCGCGCGAATGCGAACATCGCATCGATGGATGCGGGCACACAGATGTCGACCTCGCAGGCGGCCGCCTTTGCACCGCTCGCATTGATCCCGGCACATACTGCCTGGGCCGATGCCACGTTCTTGTCGGCCAGCACGACGGCCGCACCTTCGGCGGCAAGTCGGGTGGAGATACAACGTCCGATGCCGCTCCCGGCGCCGGTCACGATAGCGATCTTGTCAGCGAAGCGTGTCGACATGTACGCAGACCTTCCATTGGTTGGAGTTGGACGAAACGACGAACGCCCAGCGTAGCATGCTTGATTGTGCGGGAGGGCCAAGGTTCGAGATCGACCTGGAACGGCCGCTCCGTGCGCCGCCGTTGAACTCTGCGTTGCGCAGCCCGTCAATCAGCGTGTCGCTCTTGGAGTACGGAGCCCGCACCCCGAAAGTACGGATCCGACTGTCGGCCTACTGCCCCCGCCAGTATTTCCAACCCGAAGGAGCTTCGTCGTGACGACCAAACTTTCCGCGAAACTCGAGAAATCCGTCGGCAATGCCGCATCCAAGTACGCCGCCAAAACGAGCAACCTTCACAAGGCGCTCGCGAAGGAGCTGAAGAAGCTCGGAACACGACACGCCGCGCTGCTCGGCGCTTTCGAGACAAGGCGCGCCAAGCGCTCTTCCGCGGCACAGGCGACTCATGCGGTGGGAATCGCTGCAGCGAAAGCCGAGTTCGAACGCGTAACGCTCGAGCAAGCACCGCTGCTCGCGAGCGGCAACCCACATCTCGAACTGATCGCGAAGAATCTCATCGAGTTCTCGAAGGGACGAATCGGCCTCACAGAGTCACTGGCTCGAAGCGACACGCGGCAGGCGCAGCGTGAGGACGACATCGATGGATCGTTTCTGCTGTGGATCGAAGAACTCGCGCTGCTGTCGGTCGAGGCCATCGACAGCGACAAGGCGCGCAAGCGGGCCATCGGCATCATCAACGGCGGCTTGATCGTGGGCGGATTGACGACGTTGCCGTTCGCGCCTGCCATATCGGCCTTGCTTGCGGGGATCCTCCTCGCCCAGCAATGGCGCGACGCAGAATCGGAAGAGGCCACGGATTCGGACGCCGTGCGTATCGAACGCGCGACCAGGCTCCTGGCGCACGTGAACACCATCATGAAGGCCTGGCTGCAGGTGGTGAAATGACTGTGGGCGGGCAGATCCTGCATTCGCGCATTCGAAGCTCAACCTGAGAGCGCTTTGCCATGCTGCAGCGCGGATCGTGGGGCCAGGCTCGGTGCATCGATTCGCCGGATCGCCCCGACCTCACCCGATGCGCGTCGAGCAGCGGTAAGATGCCGCAGCAGTCCAACCCGAGGAGGACAAGCCATGAGCGTCAGCAAGCTGTCTGGGAAGACGACCGCCAGGAAGAAGCCGTCACTGCGCGATCGCGTGAGCGAGGCCGAGTGGAAGACACGAACCGATCTCGCCGCAGCCTATCAACTGGCCGTGATCTACGGCTGGACGGACATGATCCTCACCCATTTCTCCGCCCGGATTCCGGATGCGGAGAATCAGTTCCTGCTCAATGCCTACGGATTGATGTTCGACGAAGTCACTGCGTCGAACCTCGTCAAGATCGACCATGAGGGCAACATCATCGAAGACATCACCGGCCTCGGCGTGAATCAGGCCGGATTCGTAATACACGGCTGTGTGCACATGGCAAGGCCCGAAGCGCAATGCGTCATTCATACCCACACCCGTGCCGGGATCGCCGTTGCGGCCACCACCGAAGGTCTGCTGCCGCTGTCGCAGCATTCGGCACGTCTGGTCAGCGAAGTGACTTACCATGCCTACGAGGGGATCGCGCTCGATACGGAGGAGCGCGAGCGCCTGGCGACGAATCTCGGCCCCGAGAGCCGCTGCATGGTCCTTCGCAATCACGGCCTGCTCACGCTGGGGCGCACCGTGCGGGAAGCGTTCAACCTGATGTACAACCTGGAGCAGTCGTGCCGGATTCAGCTGGACGCGCTCGCGGCAGCCGGTCGCAGCGGCGTGACCCTCATCCCGGACGACGTGGTACAGCGCACACGAGCGCAGGCGTTTCGGCCGCGCCCCGAGTCGGACTATCGCGATTGGCCGGCGCTGCTGCGCATGCTCGACCGGCGCGACATCGACTTTCGCAGTTGACGCTCCCCGAATCGGCGCTCGGTCGCGAGACCGCCACGCGTACACGCAATGGAACAGGCCTATCGACTCCGCGTCCTGGACGCAGACGACATCCCGACGTTTCGCTCCATCCTGCATCTGTTTGCCGTAGCGTTCGAGGATCGATCGACCTACGCGGAGCACCCGCCGGATGACGCCTACATCCGAAGCCTGCTCTCGGATCCGAACTTCGTCGCCATCGTGGCGAGTTCGGCTGCGCAGACGGTCGGCTGCCTCGCGGGCTATGTCCTGCGCAAATTCGAACAGGCGCGCAGCGAGTTCTACCTCTACGACCTCGCGGTGGCCGAGGAACATCGGCGGCAGGGGATCGCCACCGCACTGATCGAAGAACTCAAGCGCGTGTGTGCGCAACGAGGCATTTACGTGATCTTCGTCCAGGCGGACTACGGCGACGACCCCGCCGTGGCGCTCTACACGAAGCTGGGCCTGCGGGAGGACGTGATGCACTTCGACATCCTGCCCGCTTGAAGCACCGGTCCTCTGGCGGTAGGCGACCCAGGGTGCACCGCTCGACACGCCAACCCCTTGACGGGCGCATCACCGAGCCATCGACCCCCGATACGCCCACCGGGTGAATCGACGCTCGATCAGCGCCGTCGCGCCATAGAGCACGATGCCGAGCACCGCCAGCGCGATCAGCCCGGCGAACACCAGCGCCACCTGGAACGACGCCTGGGCATTGAGCATGAGATAGCCCACGCCCTTGTTCGCACCCACCGTTTCAGAGACGACCGCACCCACGAACGCAAGCGTGATCGCCACCTTCAGCGAACCGAAGAAGTACGGCAACGAGCGCGGAATACCGACCTTGCGCATGATGTCGAGCTTGCTCGCTCCCAGCGCACGCAGCACGTCTTCGAGTTCCGGCTCGGTGGTCGCAAGCCCCGTCGCGACGTTCACCACGATCGGAAAGAAAGAGATCAGGAACGCCGTGATGATCGCGGGAACGGTCCCGATACCGAACCACAGGATCAGCACGGGCACCACCGCCACTTTCGGAATCGAGTTGAAGCCGATCAGAATGGGATAGAGACCGACATAGATCGGACGCGACCAACCGACCACGATGCCCAGCGCGAGACCGAACATCGTTGCGGCGATGAATCCCACCAGCGTCGTCCAGAGCGTCTGGAACGAGTTGTCGACGAGCGCCCCCCAATACTGCACGATGGCCCCGAAGACGAGACTCGGCGGCGGCAGGAACGTCGGCGGAATGGAGGCCGCCCGACAGACGACTTCCCACAACAGGAACGTGGCGACCAGAAAGCCGACGGGCGATACGATTTCGATCCAGCGCGAATTCATGATCGGTCAGTGCCTTCCGTAGCCGATGCGGTTGCGCAGCGTGTGCACGAGTTCGGCGTAGCTCGGCTGGTAGCAGATTTCGAGGTCGCGCGGACGCGGCAGGTCGATCGATTGCCTGGCGATGATGCGCCCCGGGCGACTCGACATGACGTACACCGTATCGGCAAGAAAGACAGCTTCGCGCAGATCGTGAGTTACCAGGATCACGGTGACCTGCTTGGCCGCATGCAGATCGCGCATCGCGCACCACAGCTCTTCGCGCGTGAAGGCATCCAGTGCGGCGAAGGGCTCGTCGAGCATCAGAATCTCGGGCTCGTGGATGAGCGCACGACAGATGGAGGTTCGCTGCTGCATCCCGCCCGACAATTCCCACGGGTACTTGTCCGAGAAGCCGGCAAGCCCCACGGAATCGAGCAGTTTCACCGCCTTGTCGACGTACTCCGCGCGCGCCTGACGCATGCGGCCGCGGTGCGGTTCGACGATCTCGAGCGGCAACAATACGTTCTCGAGCGCGGTGCGCCATGGCAGCAGATTGGCGTTCTGGAACGCCATGCCCACCCGGTTAAGCGGCTTGGTGACGCGTTGATCCTCGACCGTGAGGGTGCCCGTGAGCGGCGGATTGAGGCCGCTGACGAGCTTGAGCAGCGAGGACTTGCCGCAGCCGCTCGGACCGACGACCGCGATGAACTCGCCGCGCTCGATCGAGAGATCCAGTTCCTCGACGGCCTTGACCGCCCCGGGGCCATGGCCGTACGCCATGCTGACCTTGTCCAGTTGCACGAACGCGCTCATGCCGTAAGCCCCGGTGCCGACCGACATCAGTTCAGACTGCGCTCGGCGCGCGGCGGCAGAAAGGCGTCGGTGAACACGTCCGCCGCCTTCGGCCGGTTTGCGAACTTGTACGAAACGGCGATCTGGTCGATGGCCCGTTCCATACGCGCAGGGTCGATGCCGCCAAAGCCGCTTGCGGTCACCTCCCTGGTCAGCACATTGCCCTGCAGCGCAAGCTTCAGCCGCTCAACCTCGACGGCTTCGTTCGCAGTCGCATTGCGCTTGAGCAGCGACTTGATCGCACCGGCCGGATCCTTCGCTGCATCCTGCCAGCCTTTGATCGTGGCCCTGACGAAGCCCTTCACGAGCTGCGGATTCTTCGCTGCGAACTCCGGGTTGACCATGACGGCGTTGCCGTAGAGTTCGAGCCCGAAGTCGCGCATCAGCATGACGACGATCTCGTCAGCGGGGATCCCGACGGCCTTCAGGTTCATGTACGACGAGAACGAGAAGCCCGTGATCGCCTGGACCTTGCCCTGCGCCAGCATCGGTTCGCGCACGGGAAAGCCGACGTTCTCGATCTTCACTTTGGAGGAGTCGATCTTGTTCGCCTGCGCGAACGCAGCCCACTGTGCAAACGCACCGTCGGCGGCCGGCGCACCGAGCACCTTGCCCTCGAGATCCTTCGGCGAGCGGATCGCGTTTTTCTTCAACGTCACGATGGAGAACGCGGGCGCGTTGTAGACCATGAGGACGCTCGTCACCTTCGCGTTCTCGGGTTTGTCGCGAAATCGCACGAGCGAATTGATGTCGGCGAAGCCGAAGGCATACGTGCCGCTCGCGACTCGGTTGATGCCCTCGACCGATCCGCTGCCGCTGTCGATCGAAACGTCGAGGCCTTCGGCCTTGTAGTAGCCCTTGTCGATCGCGACGAAGTACGGCGCGGCCGGCCCTTCGAACCGCCAGTCCAGCGCGAATTTGACCGGCACCTGGGCATGCGCCGCCGTAACGATTGCACAGGCCGCCGCAGCGGCGAGACCACGAAGAGCCATCCTGAGGACGCTGCCGAACATCGATCTTCTCCCGAGTTGATCGCCGCCGCCCGGGACCGCTTCGGATCAGTCGGACTGGGCATTCGTTCATCATAGGAACGCGAACTCGCAATAAGCAATGGTCGCACCCCAATAGTGCGATCCGCCCCACGACGAAGCGCCCTCGGACAAATCACCCCACCGCAAGCGACGCGCCTCATATGCCGCAGCCACACTGGACATGAACGCGGGGCCGCGCGATCGCCCCGGGGCCACCGCCTCTACTGACCGGAGCGGAAGCCCGATGACATCACGATGCAGACATCGAAGGTGCACTGCCCGGCAGCCTCAGGCAGAATAGTCTCCGGGCGCAGGATCGACTCGCGAACCCAAGGTGCAGCGATACACGCTTCCCGTGCATACATCGACGGTTGGATCCCATAGTCATGGTCGACGATGACCACAGGCGCAACGAGCGGAGGAGAACGACATGGTTCGATACGGTCACTGCATCGGTGCCGCGGCAACGGCCGCCGCGCTGCTCACGGCGGGCTTGACGACTGCCCAGGCGCAGCCCTTCCCGACTCGAACGGTCAGGCTCGTCGTCCCCTTCGCACCCGGCGGTTCGACCGACATCGTGGCCCGACTGCTCGCCCCTCAGCTATCGATGAATCTCGGCCAATCGGTCGTGGTCGACAATCGCGGCGGCGGCGGCGCCACGATCGGCATGGACATCGTTGCGAAGTCGCCCCCCGACGGGCATACGCTGGGCATCGCGACACTGACCTTCGCCCTCAACCCCAGCCTGTTCGCGAAGATGCCCTATGACAGCGAGCGCGATTTCGTACCCGTCAGCCTGGTCTCGGTGATGCCGTTCGTGATGATGATCCATCCGTCGGTACCGGCCCGCACCGTCAAGGAGCTGGTCGCCCTCGCCAAGTCGAGGCCGGGCGCACTCAACTTCTCCTCCTCCGGGATCGGCAGCGCCTCCCAGATGGCCGTCGAACTGGTCAAGTACATGACCAGGACCGACATGACCCACATAGGCTACACCGGGGGCGGGCCTGCCCTGACCGCGCTGCTGAGTGGCCAGGTCTCGATCTTCACGGGGAGCATTCTGGCCGGGCTCTCCCACTTCAAGAGCGGACGCCTGATTCCACTCGGGGTCACGGGCACCCATCGAAACAGCGCGATCCCCGACGTGCCGACCATCGCCGAATCCGGCCTGCCGGGCTACGATCTGCAGGAATACCAGGGCATCATGGTACCGGCCGGGACGCCGCCTGCGGTGGTGAAGCGACTGAACGCGGATATCGTGAAGGCGCTCTCGGTCCCGGAGCTGAAGGAGCGCTTCACTACGCAGGGTGCACAGGTCATCGGCAGCACGCCCGAGCAATTGACGGCGCACATCAAGACGCAGACCGAGCTCTGGGGCAAGGTCATCAAGTCCGCTGGCATCAAACTGCACTGAACAGGGCGTGGGCGGCTCGAATCCATCGTGCAAGCTGCTCGCCTTTTGCGTCGCAGAGGTCTCTCGGCGCCGACGGTCGGGTAATTTCGTCGGCGCTACGGGCCGCCGCTACTTCGCGCGGACCAACAGTACCGGTACGTTCGCCTCGCGCACCACGCCTTCGGCGTCGCTGCCCATGACCATGCGCGAGAGCCCGCGCCGGCCGTGGGTGCCCATCACGATCACGTCGGCCTTCGACTTGCGGGCCTGCGCGAGAATCAACGAGGCCACGCCTCCCTCGACCGTTTCGACGCTGATGGCCTTGTAGGGCACGCCGGCCTTCTCGACCTTGGCGCATGCCTTCGCGAGCACTCTGCGGCCGGCCTCCTTGAGCGAACCGATCGTCTCTTCGTAATAGCTGCCACCCATGTAGTCGGCGGTCTGCAGCAGGACGTGTTCGTCGACCACGTGGAGGATGAACAGCATGCCGCCACTGTCGCGTGCCATGCCCATGGCGGTTTTCAGGCCGGCTTCCGAAGTGTCGCTGCCGTCGACCGGTACCAGGATTTTCTTGAACACGATATGAACTCCCCCTCAGGTTGCACGAGTGCGAGGAAGCGTAGCACAGCTCGAATCATTCCATGCGAGCAAACCGGGGCGCGGCGGGCCGTCGAGGCCTGGGGCCTACTTCATCGCTGCAACGATACGCTCCGGCGTCAGCGGCAGATCCCGCACGCGCACGCCGAGCGCACGTGCGACCGCATTGCCGATCGCGGCCGCCGTGGGCCCCGCCATGCCCTCACCCACGCCGACGGAGGGTTCGTCCGGCTGGTCGATCAGGAGGGTCTCGACGCGCGGGGCCTCGGCGAAGGTCAGAATCGGATAGTCGTCCCAGGTGCGCGAAGTGATGCGCGTACGATCGAAGTGCACGGCCTCCTTGAGGGTCCAGCTCGTGGCCTGAACCACGCCGCCCTCTGCCTGATTGCGCAGCCCGTCCGGACTGACGATCCGACCGCAATCGAGCGCTGTCCATACGCGCGGCACGCGCACCACCTGGTCGACTTCGACCTCGGCGATCACCGCGACGTAGTTGCCGAAACCCTTGTAGCGGGCGTAGCCAATGCCCATGCCGCGCCGACCGTCGCTTTCTGCGTTCGCCCGCCAACTGGCCGCATCGGCCACGGCTTCGATGACTGCTCGCGCCCGCGGATCATCGTGATGGCGGAGCCGAAACTCGACGGGATCAATGCCCGCCTGCATCGCCAGCTCGTCGAGGAAGGACTCGATGGCGAACACGTTGATGTAAGCCCCCAGCGCACGCAAGGTGGAGATGCGCACCGGCATGCTGCGCAAGGTGTGATTGACGATGCGCTCGTTCGGAAACGAGTAGTCCGGCACGGCATTGCGCTGACTGCCCCCGCCCATCGCGAGGGGCATGTCGATGGTGGGCGGCGGCTCGTGCCCCTGGTCGAGATGCCAGGCTGCCAGCAGCCCCGGATTCGGATGCCGGCCCGGACGGCAGATGTGCTTGTTGGTGTAGTGATCCTGACGCCAGTCGACGATGCGCCCAGCGGCATCGATGCTGCCTTCGACCTCGACCACCATCGCAGGGCCGAAGGGTTCCCAGCCGAACTCGTCCTCCCTCGACCACTGCAGGCGCACCGGTTGCCCCGGCACCGTGCGTGCAAGCAGAACAGCGTCGAACGCCGCATCGTCCGCACCATTGTGACCGTAACAGCCCGCGCCTTCCATGTGACGCACCACGATGCCTTCGGTGTCGATGCCGAGGATCTTCGCGATTTCGGCTCGCAAGGGATAAGGGCCCTGGCAGTGCGACCAGACTTCGAGCCGGTTACCTTCGCCCCAGCGCGCGACCGCGCAGGACGGACCGATGGATGCATGCGCGAGATAGGGTCTCGTGTAACTCGCACGATGGCGCTGAACCGGGGGTGCGGTCGCTGCCGTCTTCTCGCTCAGCACGTCGTCGTCCGTGGGCTCGCTTTTCAGGAAACTCGGCAGATCGTGCATGTCCGGCAGATCTGCCTGTTCCTGCCATACGGCGCCGGCGGCCAGCAGCCCTGCCGCCTTGATGGCGTTCTCCTCACGCTGTGCGATCACCCCGAGAAAACTGCCTTCGCGCACGATCGCGACAAGCCCCGGCACCGCTTTCGCCTTCGCGTCGTCGAGCGACTGCAGTCGCGCCCGATACGAGGGCGGACGCACCACCCGGGCGTGGAGCATGCCGGGCAATTCCAGATCGTGCACATAGGCCGCACCGAAGATCTTTGCCGGTACATCGATCCTCGGTACGTCGCGGCCCACGAGGCGAAGCGCCGAAGCGGGCTTGGGCCGCACGTCGCCGGTCGCATCCTGTGCGATGTCGACCTGGTCGGCCAGCTCCCAGTAGGTCAGTGAATCGCTGCGTCCCCGAACGCTGATTCTTCCATCCTCGATGCTGAGACTCTCGAGGCTCGCACCGAGCCGGCGCGCCGCGGTCTGCAGGAAGAGATCGCGCACCTCCGCGCACGCTTGCCGCAACGCGGTGCCCCCTTCCTCGACGGAGCGGCTGCCCGAGGTGGTGCCTTCGTCGGGGCTTTGCAGCGTATCGACGGGATGCATGTGGATGCGCTCGAAGGCCACGTCGAGTTCGTCGGCCGCCATCTGTGCCATGGCCGAAGCGATGCCCTGGCCGATCTCGACCTTGCCGGTGAGCACGCTCACCGTGCCATCGCCGTGAATGCGCACCCAGCGATCGAGACGACGATTGGTGGCAAGGCAGAACGGAATCTTGTCGATCGGCAACGGCATCGGACACCCCAGCGCTAGAATGACACGGACGACGCAAGCATACACTGCCCTTCACGCCGCAATGACGATCGAGGAGACGCTCGCATGCTAAGACTTTGGGGTCGGCCGAGTTCGGCCCGCACGCAGAAGGTTTTGTGGACGCTCTCCGAGATCGGTCTGGAGTTCGATTTCATCCTCGCCAGCGCCACCATGGGACCGGGAGGCCACGTATCGAAGGGGAATCAGCCCTTCGGCGTCGTCGATACACCCGAGTACCGCGCACTCAACCCCAATGGCAGGGTCCCCACGATCGCCGACGATGACTTCGTCCTCTGGGAGTCGAACTCCATCGTGCGCTACCTCGCGATGCGCTACGCGCCCGATTCTCTGTACGGCAACGATGTCCGCACGTTTGCCTCGGCGAGCCGCTGGCTCGACTTCGAGAACAACGAACTGCTGCCGCCGCAGCACGAAATGGCGATGCACCTCGTGCGTCTGCCCGAAGCGCAGCGCGATCCGGCCGTGCTGGAACACGCACGTCTAGCGTTCATCAAGGCCCTGCGCATCGTGGAAGATCAGCTGGACCGCACCCGCTTCATGTGCGGCGAGCGATTCAGCTATGGCGACATCGGTGTCGGCATCCGGGTGCATCGCTGGCACATCTTCGGCCTCGCAGGCCCGGCATTTCCCAACGTCGCGCGCTACTATGCCGAGATCCAGACCCGTCCCGGTTTCCAGCGATGGACCGCCGATCCGACGCACCATCTCGAAGGCTGATGACCCGCTCGCGGCCGTGTCCCATGCGCGGGATCGCGCCCCCGGCGTGTCGCGCGCCGACCCTCGGTCTACTTCACGCCTGCGAGCTGCACCCCACGCGCCCAGTTCGGACAATCTTCACGCACGAACTTCGCGAACGCCTCCATCGTCATAGGGCTGGGCTCGGAACCCTGCGTCTGCAGCGTCTGCTTGATCTCTTCGGTCTGCAAGGTGGCATTCAACACGTCGTGTACGCGCTTGAGGATCGCAGGCGCCACTTTGGTCGGTGCGAACATGCCGTACCAGGTGCCGACGAACTCGTATCCCGGCACCGATTCGATGATGGTCGGCACGTTGGGGAAAATGCTCACTCGCGACAGGCCGGCGACGCCCAGGACCTTCAGCTTGCCGTTCTTGATGTGGGGGAGCATGCCCGGGATGCTCGCCATGTAGACCTGTATCCGACCGGCCAGAACGTCGGTCATCGCCGGACCGCCACCCTTGTAGGGCACGTGCACGAGATCGATCTGAGTCCGATGCTTGAGCAGCTCCATGCCGAGGTTCTGGGGGCTGCCCAATCCGACCGAGGCATAGCTGTACTTGCCGGGCGCTGCCTTGGCGAGCTTGATCAGTTCGGCGACGTTGTTGGCCGGAAAGCCCGGCAGCGCGACCACCACCTGAGAGTTCATCACCAGACGGCTGATAGGGGCGAAGTCGCGCTGGGTGTCGTAGGGCGTCTTGCGAATCGCGGGCGAGATGCACAACGAAGCCGGGGTGCCGAAGAACAGCGTGTAGCCGTCGGGAGCCGCTCGGGCCGCGATCTCTCCCGCGATCACGCCGCCTGCGCCGCCCCGGTTGTCGATCACCACCGGTTGACCCAACGCTTCACTCAGCTTGCCGCCCATCAGACGCGCCGTGTAATCGACCGACGCACCCGGCGGATACGGCACGACGATGCGTATCGGGCGCTCCGGATAGGACTGAGCGTGGACCACCGACCCGGTCAACCAGGCGGTCGCAATGAGAACGATGGAAGCGCTGCGAAGACTCATGAAGGGTCCTTCTCGTATGGCTGGGTTGAAGTCGAAGTCTAATTTATCCAGGCAGGCGACGCCTCAAGACGCCGCCGGCCGCCAGCGGCCCGATTCGACGAGCGCAAGGAAATCCTCGGTAAGTGCGTGGAGCAGATCGGGCTCTTCGAGATTGACGAGATGCCCCGTCGCCGCGACGACACTCAAGCGCACGGCCGGCGAGACACCCTTCATGAAGAGACCCGAGTCGAGCGCAGCCGGATCTTCGTCTCCCACGACGACGTGTGCCGGCACCCGCATTGCCCCGAGGGCCTTGCCCATGCTGTAGAGCGAGGACCTGCGACCCTGCACCCGCCGCGTGATGTTCGCGCAGCCCTGAGCCGAATGCTCCATGAAGCGGCGACAGAAATCCTCCCACGCGCGCGGATTCTTGGTCTTCAACCGAATGCGGTTCGGCGCCACCTGCAGCTTCTTCAACACAGCGGCCAAACCGGCTTCTTCATATTCGCGGGCGCGCGCTTCGCTCGCCTTGGCGAAGGCCTCGCGATTGCGCGGATCCGCGCCGCTGCCGATGCCGATCATGGTGAGCGACAAGGCCATGCGCGGGTAGTCGAGTCCGAAATCGAGCGTCGAACGCGAGCCCATCGAGCAGCCGACGATGTGCGCCTTCGGGATCTTCAAGGCCCGCATCACCGCCGCGATGTCGTCCACGGCATGCCGATGCGAATAGAGAGACAGTTGCCTGGGCACTTCGGAGGGCGGATAACCGCGCGCATTGAAAGCGATGCATCGATGGCGACGGCTGAAGTGCTGGATCTGCTTCTCCCAGCTGTAGAGATCGCCGGAGAATTCGTGTACGAACACGATGGGGGTACCGCTGCCGGCCTCCTCGTAGTACAGCTGCGCTCCGTCCGATTGAATGTACGGCATGGCGTCCTCCTCCGTCGATGTCGTGTGGTCCCGCCCCCTTTGAATTCCGTGCTGGAATCGCTTTGCGCGGGAGGTCCCATTCTAAGGCCTCGACAGCGCTCGGCGCCGACGGAATGCATCGCGGTGGGCATCGAAGGCCGCGCGATCCCGACCCGGAACGTCTGGTTTGCCCGCAGATGCCGCACCACCAAGAACATCTCCACGGTGGATAGGCAGCGAGGAAACCGCGACGCACTGCACGGGTCTCAAAGGGCTTGGCGGTAGAATACCCAGCGTATCGGCCTCGCCAGCATGGCGGGTTCCGAGCGCAAGCCCTCCTTCCACGAGTGACTCCTCCCTTGTCCACGCCCGCTTCTACCGGCGCGATCGTCATTCATGGCGCGCGCCAGAACAACCTCAAGCACCTCGACCTCGCCCTGCCGCTCAACGAACTGATCGTGGTGACCGGCGTCTCGGGCTCGGGCAAGTCGTCGCTCGTCTTCGATACGCTCTACGCCGAGGGTCAGCGCCGCTACGTCGAGACCTTCTCGCCGTATGCGCGCCAGTTCCTCGACCGCATGGACAAGCCCCAGGTCGATCGCATCGAAGGCATACCACCGGCCATCGCTATCGATCAGACGAATCCGGTGCGCACGTCGCGCTCGACGGTCGGCACGATGACGGAGTTGAACGATCACCTGAAGCTGCTCTTCGCCCGCGCAGGCACCCTCGCGTGTCGATGCTGCGGGGCGCCGGTGCGCCGGGATACGCCGACATCGATACTCGCGGACCTGCGGGATCGCGCCGCTGCCGCCGGTGATCCACGGCTGATCGTGACCTTCCCGGTCACGATCCCCGAGAACTTCACCGCCGCCGAAGTGCTGAAGCTGCTGGAAGGGCAAGGCTACACGCGCATCCATCGCGAGCGCGAGCGCAGCATCGACGTGGTGCAGGATCGATTTCGCATGAGCAATGCGGAAAACGCACGCGTCGCCGAAGCGCTCGAAGCCGCATTGCGCGTGGGCCAGGGGCGGGTCGACGTGCACGTCGTCGAGTCGGCGGATGACTCGGGAACAGACCACGGCTTGCGCGCTTCGCCGACCGACCACCGTCCTGCGTCCCGAAGCCGTGACCTGCCCCCGAAGCTTCCCGTCTGGCGTTTCTCCTCGAGCCTGCATTGCGCCCATTGCGACATCCACTACGCCGATCCCACGCCGAGTTTCTTCTCGTTCAATTCGCCCGTGGGTGCGTGCGAAACATGCCGTGGCTTCGGACGCGTGATCGGCATCGATTTCGGACTCATCGTCCCCGACGAATCGAAGAGCCTGCGCGACGGCGCCGTGCGCCCGTGGCAGACGCAGAGTTTCAAGGAATGTCAGGACGATCTGGAAAAGTACGCCAAGCTGCGCAGGGTGCCGCTCGACGTGCCGTTCAACGAACTGTCGGCGGCCCATCGACGCTGGGTACTCGAAGGCGAAGACGACTGGGTGAACTGGCGCAAGTCGTGGCCCGGCACGTGGTATGGCGTGCGGCGGTTTTTCGTCTGGCTCGAGACCAAAGCGTACAAGATGCACATTAGAGTCCTGCTCTCGCGCTATCGTGCCTACACGCCGTGCACGAGCTGCGAAGGCGCGCGACTGAAGCCCGATGCACTCGCCTGGCGACTGGGCTCGCGCGAGGATGCGGATGCTGCACTTGCGGCGACACCACGCTTTCTGCCCCAAGGCGCCGGTTTCGATCGCAGCACGCTCGAAGCCCTGCCCGGCCTCACGGTGCACGATCTCATGCTGTTGCCGATCGAGCGCTGCCGCGATTTCTTTGCGTCGGTTCACTTGCCTGCGCCGCTCGATCAGGCGACCGATCTGCTGCTGACCGAGATCCGCGCTCGATTGAGCTACCTGTGCGAGGTAGGCCTGGGCTATCTGACGCTCGACCGGCAATCGCGAACGCTGTCGGGCGGCGAAGTCCAGCGCATCAATCTCACCACGGCGCTCGGCACGTCGCTGGTCAACACGTTGTTCGTGCTGGACGAGCCCTCGATCGGTCTGCATCCGCGCGACATGAGTCGCGTCATCGGCGTCATGCACAAGCTGCGCGATGCCGGCAACTCGCTGGTCGTCGTCGAGCACGATCCGCAGATCATGCTCGAGGCGGATCGCCTGCTCGACATGGGCCCGGGGCCGGGCGAACGCGGCGGCGAGGTGGTCTATTTCGGTCGTCCGGCCGGCATTGCAGACGCAACGGGCTCGTTGACGGCGGAATACCTGTCCGGTCGCAGACGGGTCGAGCGCGCACACAAGTCACGTGCCGTCGACGAAGCGACACCGCACATCGAGCTGTTGGGCGCTGCCGAGCACAATCTGCGCAACGTCGATGTCGCGCTGCCGCTCAATCGGCTCGTCTGCATCACGGGCGTCTCCGGCTCGGGCAAGTCGACGCTGGTGCACGACGTGCTCTACGCCGCACTACTCAAGACCAAGGGCAAGCCGACCGAGACACCGGGCCGCTATCGCGAACTGCGCGGCCACGAAGCCGTCGGTGAAGTCGTGATGGTCGATCAAACGCCGATCGGCCGCACGACGCGATCGAACCCGGCAAGCTATGTCGGCGCATTCGACGCGATCCGCAAACGCTTCGCCTCGGCACCGCTCGCGAAGGAACGCAGCTACACGGCCGGCACGTTCAGCTTCAACTCCGGCAACGGACGCTGTCCCACGTGCAGCGGCAACGGCTTCGAGCACGTCGAGATGCAGTTTCTCTCCGACGTGTATCTGCGTTGCCCGGATTGCGATGGGAAGCGCTTCCGTGCCGAAGTGCTCGAAGTGACGGTCGCGAGCACCGACGGCTCGCGCCGCGCGTCGATGGCCGATGTGCTGGAGATGACGGTCGTGCAGGCGCTCGACTTCTTCGCCGGCCAGGCGGACGTCAAGGCGGCACTGCAGCCGCTCAACGATGTCGGCCTGGAATATCTGCGGCTCGGTCAGCCCGTCCCCACCTTGTCGGGGGGGGAAGCGCAGCGACTCAAACTCGCCGGCCATCTCGTCGAGGCTCTGAGCAACTCGAAGGGCAACGGACCGGCGGGCAAGCTTTTCCTATTCGACGAGCCCACGACGGGCCTGCACTTCGAGGACATCGCCAAGCTGCTGCGTGCGTTCGATCAGCTGCTGAGCGTCGGGCACTCGCTCATCGTGATCGAGCACAATCTCGATGTCATACGCGCGGCAGACTGGATCGTCGATCTCGGCCCTGAAGGCGGCACCGGCGGCGGTGAAGTCATCTGCGCGGGAACGCCCGCCCAGGTCATGCAGCACCCGTCGTCGCATACCGCGAAGGCACTGCGGGATTACCGTCTGGAGATCAAGGCCGCAGACCCATCGGTCGCCGAGGAAAACCGGGCCTGGAACAGTTTTTCAGAGTCGATCCGGATACACAACGCGCGCGAGCACAACCTGCGCAGCATCGACGTCGCCGTGCCGCGCAATCGCTTCACGGTGATCACAGGCGTGTCCGGCAGCGGCAAGAGCACGCTCGCCTTCGACGTGCTGTTTGCCGAAGGACAACGCCGCTATCTCGAATCGCTGAATGCCTATGCTCGCCAGTTCGTGCAGCCGGCGTCGCGCCCGGACGTGGATGCAATCTTCGGCATTCCGCCGACGGTCGCCATCGAACAGCGTACCAGCCGGGGCGGACGCAAGAGCACGGTCGCCACGCTGACCGAGGTGTATCACTTCCTGCGCGTGCTCTACATGAAGCTCGGCACGCAGTACTGCCCCGACTGCAACGTGCCGATCGAACCGCAGACGCAGGACGCCATCGTCGCCAGCCTGCTCAAGCACTATCGGGGCAAACGCATCGGGCTCATGGCGCCCCTCGTGATCGCTCGCAAGGGCTACTACACCGATCTCGCGAAATGGGCCGGCGCGAAGGGCTACACGCACCTGCGCGTCGACGGCAGCTTCCTGCCGACCGGGCGCTGGCCGCGTCTGGATCGCTTCCACGAACACACGATCGAGTTGCCCGTGGCCGATGTCCAGGTCCGCCCCGACAACGAAACCGCGCTGCGCAGCGGACTCGCGCAAGCTCTCGAGTTGGGCAAGGGCGTGGTGCACGTCCTCTCGCCGCTGAACGCACTCGCCGCTGCCATGGAGAAGAACGATCCTTCCCTCGCGATCATGGAAACGACGGTCTTTTCGACCAAGCGCGCATGCCCCAGCTGCTCGCGCAGCTTCCCGGAACTCGATCCGCGCCTGTTCTCGTTCAACTCGAAACATGGCTGGTGCGACGCCTGCTACGGCACGGGTCTGGCGCTTTCGGGCTTCGATGCCGAACAGACGGGCGAAGAGATCGGGTGGAACGATGGGTACGAAGCAGCCGAGGAGCCTTGTCCGACATGCAGCGGACAGCGCCTGAATCCGATAGCGCTCGCGGTGCGCTACCGGGATCAGAACATCGCGACGATGACGAAGCTCGCCGTCGGTGAAGCCGCGTCGTTCTTCGACAGGCTGCGCCTCGCGGGCCGTGAAGCCGAGATCGCCCGGGACTGCGTGGCCGAACTGAACTCGCGTCTCGCGTTTCTGAAGGAGGTCGGGCTCGACTACCTCGCCCTCGACCGCGCCGCGCCGACCCTCTCCGGCGGCGAAGCGCAACGCATCCGGCTCGCCGCCCAGCTCGGGTCGAACCTGCGCGGGGTGTGCTACATCCTGGACGAGCCGACCATCGGCTTGCATCCCCGCGACAACGCGATCCTGCTCGATACGCTCTCCAAGCTCGAACGCAAGGGCAACACGCTCGTCGTCGTCGAACACGACGAGGACACCATACGCCGCGCCGACCACGTCATCGATCTGGGGCCGGGCGCCGGCAGCCGCGGCGGGTACGTCGTTGCCGCAGGCACCGCCGATGAACTCATCGCCTGTCCGGCATCGATGACGGGACGGTTCCTCGCCGCACCGCTGAGACATCCGTTCGCCCCGCGACGCCTTGTCACACCCGACACGCCTTCGATCGAAATCGTGGGTGCAGGTCTACACAACCTGAAGCAGGTGGACGCGAGGATTCCACACGAGCGTCTCGTGGTCATCACCGGCGTCTCGGGCAGCGGCAAGAGCAGTCTCGCGCGCGACGTGCTGCGCGAGAACATCACGCGACTCGTGAGCCAGCGCAAGGCCGAAAAGCCGGTCGAGTTGCGCGGCTGCAAGGCAGTACATGGATGGGAGCCGATCGAACGCGTGCTCGAAGTCGACCAGACGCCGATCGGCAAGACGCCGCGCTCGTGCCCGGCGACCTACGTCGGCTTCTGGGATGCCATCCGCCGCCTCTATGCCGAAACCACGGAAGCTCGCATGCGCGGCTTCGGCGCCAGTCGCTTCTCCTTCAACACGTCCGGCGGTCGGTGTTCGAATTGCGAAGGACAAGGCATCAAGCGCATCGAGATGAGTTTCCTGCCCGACGTGAAGGTACTGTGCGAAGTCTGCAACGGCGCGCGCTTCGATCCGGAAACGCTCGCCGTTCCCTTCAAGGGCAAGTCGATCGGCGAGGTGCTTGCGATGAGTGTCGACGAAGCGGTCGACTTCTTTTCCTTCCACCGCACGATCCATCACTCGCTGCGCCTGCTGCAGGATGTCGGGCTGGGCTACCTGACCCTGGGTCAGCAGAGTCCGACGCTCTCCGGGGGCGAGGCGCAGCGGATCAAACTCGTCACCGAACTCGCCCGCAGCCGCAACGACGGCAAGGATCAGCCGCCGCGCCGGGCGAGCCGCTCACCGATGTCGCTGTACGTGCTGGACGAACCGACCGTCGGGCTGCACATGGCCGATGTCGAAAAGCTCATCCACGTGCTGCATCGACTGGTGGATGCCGGCAACAGCGTCGTCGTGATCGAGCACAATCTCGATGTCATGGCCGAAGCCGACTGGATCGTGGACCTCGGTCCGGAAGGGGGGGACCGCGGCGGGACCATCGCCGCGCAAGGCGCACCCGAAACCATCGTCGCTGCCCGCCGCAGGACGAAGGTCGTTTCCCACACGGCCGACATCCTGGGCGACTTTCTGCGAGAGCGCTCGACTGCGCCGGCATGAAACCGGCGGCGTCTACTTCAATCCGCGAACGAAGTCTTCAATCAGCGCATTGAAGCGCTGCGGTTCGTCGACGAACAAGGCATGCCCGGCCTGATCGAAGACCTCGATCCGGGTGCCCGGGCGATTGCGTTGCAGATTGCCGGCTTGCGCGGCGAACTGCGGCGTGACGACATACATGAGCGGCTTCCTGAAGGCCCACGCGATATCGCGCCAATGCTCCCGGGGTTGCGGGTACGAAAGAAGATCGATGCTCGCCTGCAGCGGCAGGCGCAGCGCACCCTGTAGCAGATCCCGGTAGTGCGCCTGCGGCCGCCGGGTACGGAAGATCGCGTGGACGAACGTCTCCAGGGACTTGCGACGATCCTGCGCCAGTTGTTCGGTGAAGCTGCCGTCGGGCGGCCGGGGCAGTTCGCCGACGGAGCTGTCCACCAGCACCAGCGCCGTGACCTTGTCGTCACCATGCGCATGCACGTAGTGCAGGACTTCGAGCGCACCGAGCGACCAGCCGACCAGGACAACCCGGGGATAGCGTTCGAGGAATTCCGCAATGTCTCGCGCGCGACGCTCGACCGTGTAGCCGTCGGCAGGCACCTCCGATCCGCCCTGACCTCGGGGATCGAGGGCGACGGTCCGGTACTTCGAACCGAGGGCGGTCATCTGCGCCGACCAGATCGAGGCAGGCATCGACCAGCCGGGCACGAACGCAACGACGGGCCCAGACTCGGTCGGCGTTGCGCGCGATTCGAGGACGTGCAGACGTACGCCGTCGGAGGTCTTGAAGTAGTCGCTCTTCAATGGCGTGGCCCGTCGTTCCGCGCCCGTCGAGGTGTTCGGCATGCAGGTGGCTGCGATGACAACGAGACCGCCCGACCAGGCGCCGACACGAGGCAGCCAGCATCCCGTCGCGCCGAGCAGGCGCCTCCAGAGTCCGGCGAATGGATCAGCGCGGGCTGGCCGGCAAAGGCGTACCCAGTCCCGCGGCCGGCGCGGCCGCCTGAACAGACAAACGACGCGCGACCATGGCGTTGGATTTTCCACCGTTCCAATGGTAGCTGAACGAGAACGGCAGTTCTCCTGGCGTCCCAGCCTTGTACGCGGCGTCGAGCTTGGACTGGTACGCCCAGTGGAACGGGTGTATCGGCTTGCGGTAGCCGCCATAGAGATTCACTTCCCAACCGTGTTCCTTCAGCACCTCGTAGGGCATGCCCGTGTCGTCCTGGACGAGGAACTCGGCGGATTCCAGCAGTGTGTCGCGCACCATGCGGAACTGCCTGTCCTGCAGCAGGTACGAGGCGGACTTGATCAGCATTGGCGCCGGCTTCACGCTGCGCAGATGCGCGAGGAACTCGGGATACGGCGCCACGCCCTTGTTCGTGGCATCGACCGAGAAGTACTGCAGCGTCTGCGGTTTGGCCGCCCCCGGGCGCTGAAAAGTGATCTGCACAGCGCGCAACTTGCGCCACGGCTTTGCGCCGGCTTGCGTTTCGGCGCCCTCTTCTTCCGCCCGCGGCAGGGCGGGCAGTTCGAACGATTCGACCGACTTCACATCGACGCCGGCGAGCGCCATCGAGGCGATCAGCACGGGCACGACGCCCCTCAGCTGCGAGGTGTGGAGCTGCCGCGACATGCGCGACGTGATGAAGTAGTTGCGCTCGACCAGATCGCCTACGGCAACGCGGACATCGGCCAGCAGCTTGCCCAGAGCCGCCCGATCGAGCTTTTCGAGCTCGGGTACGTCCCCCGGCATCTCCAGACCGAACAAAATGTAGTTCCTGCACCCCGGGAAGAGCACATAGGCGTTCATGAAATCCGGACCGCTGAATGGATAGAGCAGCGTGCCCGAGCCGGTGCACTCGCTGCGGATGGCGCCATCGCGCCACTTCGACATCACGCCGCCGCGCCCGGACTTGACCCTGGCCCAGCCGGCCTGGACCTGATCCCGATGGGCTTGCCACTCGGTCGAGTTGGCGATTGCGTCATGACTCGCGGTCGTGGGCGGCAACCCCGCGAGCAGACGCGCGACGGACCCCACCCGGCCTTCCGCCACCGGGGCAAGCAACGGCGCGGGCTCCGTCTGCGAGGAGCTCGCGGGTGTGTTGGCTGCGGCGAAGCCCGGCAGCAGGGCAAGAAGGACGGTCAGAACCCGCAAACGGCGGCTAGGGCAAACGCGCATGGCGACACACTGGTCCGAACAAGGTTGATGAGCAAGCATGTAACGAACGAGACCCCGGATAGGCTGACAGCAGAACGAAGTTTGCGCGTCATTTCCTTGCTTCGGCGGCGCTCATGCAAGCGTCGTAACGGGAAGCGAGGGCGGGCAACCAGGGGGGTGGAACACGAATGCCTATTCTTGCATTCCTGAAGCGCCGACACTCGAACTCGAAGTCGGCAGCGGACGTTTTCGGACACCGGAGCAATTCGGTGTCGCAGACACGCCACAGGCCGGCGATCGAGCGTACCCGATTTTCGCCACCGCTCGTTCTGACCCACATCAAGATCGGACTGCAACACGCCACGAAGACACGACTTTTCGCCAATCGCAAAATACATCCCGAGAAGCTCACCCAATGAGCCAGCGAACGCGGTAAATTCCACACTTGCGCGGGCCGTCGCCGTCCCCTGCCGACCGCCGCAAAAAAGAGCCGCCACACAAAACCAAGCACGTCGCACAGAGGATGGAAGGCATGAAACTCAACGATACCCATCTCAGCATCCCGCCCCAGCAGGTCAGCCTCGACGTACTGCTCGAGAAGTACGCCAAAGGCGACGAGCGCAACGTCGAAGACGTTCGCCGTCGCGTAGCGAAAGCCCTTGCCTCCATCGAAACCGACCCCGCCCGCTGGGAGCCGGTGTTCTACGACACACTCTCGAACGGCTTCATCCCCGGCGGGCGGGTGAACTCCGCGGCCGGCACCGCGCTGCAGGCCACGCTGATCAATTGCTTCGTCCAGCCCGTGGGCGATTCAGTCTCTGAAACGGTCGAAGGCAAGGTCGGCATCTACGTCGCCCTGATGGAAGCCGCCGAAACCATGCGCCGCGGCGGCGGAGTCGGTTACGACTTTTCCACCATCCGGCCCAAGGGCGCCGAGGTCAAGGGCACGCAAAGCACGGCGAGCGGCCCGGTGTCGTACATGCGCGTGTTCGACAAGAGCTGCGAAACCGTAGAGTCCGCAGGCTCGCGGCGCGGCGCCCAGATGGGCATCCTGCGCTGCGACCACCCCGACGTCGAAGATTTCATCCACGCCAAGGATCACGGCGACCTCACCAACTTCAACATCAGCGTCGCGATCACCGATGCCTTCATGGAAGCCGTCGAAAGCGACGGCACGTGGGAACTCACGCATCGCTCGAAGCCCGGGGAGAGCCTGAGCGCCGAAGCCGCGCAGCGCCCCGACGGGTTATGGGTCTATCGCACCGTGAAGGCGCGCGATCTGTGGAAGCAGATCATGGACGCCACCTACGATCATGCCGAGCCCGGGGTGTTCTTCGTCGATCGCGCGAATGCCGACAACAACCTCTCCTACATCGAGAAGATCGAAGCAACCAACCCGTGCGGCGAACAGCCCCTCCCCCCCTACGGCTGCTGCTGCCTCGGCAGCGTCGATCTGACGCACTTCGTCGACGCCCCCTTCAGCCCGAACGCCCGTTTCGACTTCGATGCCTTCGCGCGTGTGGTCAGGCCGGCCGTGCGCATGCTGGACAACGTGCTCGACGCCACCGTCTGGCCCCTGCCCCAGCAGAAGAGCGAAGCCATGGCCAAGCGGCGCATCGGCCTGGGCTTCACCGGCCTGGGCGATGCACTTGTCATGCTCAACCTGCGCTACGACACGCCGGAAGCCCGCACCATGGCTACGCGCATCTCCGCCGCGATGCGCGATGAGTCGTATGCCTCGTCGGTGGATATCGCCAAGGAGAAGGGCTCGTTCCCCCTCCTCGATCGCGAGAAGTACCTCGAGGCGCCGCGGTTCGCGTCCCGCCTGCCCGATCCCCTCAAGGCCCAGATTCGCCAGCACGGCCTGCGCAACAGCCACCTGCTGTCGATCGCCCCTACCGGCACGATCTCCCTCGCCTTCGCCGACAACGCCTCGAACGGCATCGAACCGCCGTTCTCCTGGACTTACCAGCGCAAGAAACGCATGCCCGACGAAACCATGCGCATCTACGACGTGGAAGACCACGCATGGCGCAAGTTCCGTCACCTGGGCGGCGATGTCGAGAACCTCCCGTCGTCGTTCGTCACGGCGCTGGAGCTCCCCGCGATCGATCACATGAGGATGGTCGCCGCCGTCGCGCCGTATGTCGATTCCGCCATCAGCAAGACGGTCAACGTCCCCGAAGACTACCCCTACGACAAGTTCAAGGATCTCTACCTGGAAGCCTGGAAGGCGGGTCTCAAGGGGATGACGACCTATCGGCCGAACAGTGTGCTGGGCAGCGTGCTGTCGGTGGGCGGTCCATCGGCGGCGGCCCGTGAGCCGAACGATCTCGACGTCACCGAAGTCGACCGTCGCATCCGCCTCGAAGCCGCGCCGGAGCCCACGCTCTCCAGCCTGCGCTGGCCCGGCCGGCCCAAGCTGCCGGGCGGCAATCCGTCATGGACCTACATGCTCGAATCCCCGTTCGGCTCATTCGCCATCTTCGTCGGCCACGTCGAGAACGGCGAGAAGCTGCCCTTCGAAGTCTGGGTGAACGGCAACGAACAACCGCGTGGCCTGGGTGCCGTCGCGAAAACCCTGTCGATGGACATGCGCGCCGAAGACAAAGCCTGGCTGCGCATGAAGTTCGACATGCTGACCCGCCTCGCCGGCGACGACGCCTTCGATTGCGTCATGCCGCCCGACGGCAGCGTGGTCCGCGTCCCGAGTGTCGTGGCAGCCTTCGCACGCATCGTGCGTTTCCGTGTCGACGAACTGGGTGCCCTCTCGGAAGACGGCAGCAAGTCACCGGTGCTCGATACCCTCTTCGCTCACAAGGAACCGAAGACCGGCACCGACGGCACGATGTCCTGGACGGTCGACGTACACAATCCGATCTCCGGCGACGACTTCCTGCTCATCCTGAAGGAACTCGAATTGCCGGGCGGGCGGCGCCGGCCCTACGCCGTTTGGCTCGCGGGCGCCTATCCGCGCGCGCTCGACGGCTTGTGCAACCTGCTGTCGCTCGACATGCGCGTGATCGACCCCGCCTGGATCGGCATGAAGCTGCGCAAACTCCTGAACTACGCTGAGCCGCTCGGGGATTTCATGGCGCGCGTGCCCGGCAGCGAACAACAGCAAACCTTCCCCAGCACCGTGGCCTACGTGGCCCGTCTCATCATCCACCGCTATGCGATGCTAGGTGTGCTCGACGAGCGCGGCTACCCGGTCACGGAGATGGGCGTGCTCGAAACGCCGGAAGACGAACGCGAACGCCCCACATACCTGCGCATCGTCGGCAAGCAGTGCAAGGAATGCGGCAATCAGGCGGTGATCAAGAAGGATGGGTGCGAGTTTTGTACGGCATGCGGGGCAGTGGGGGCGTGCGGCTGATTCAGTCGCCTTCGGCTCGGAGAAGAGGGAAAGGGGAAACGGGAAGGGTCGAAGGACGAAGCGTAACACTTCACCCGCCCCCTCCCGAAACCCGCAGCGCAACGTACTGCGCGTGAGGTCGTCCAACCGATTCACCCAACGCCGGTGACCATTCGCGATCAACGAATTCTCACCGCCGTTGCTCGACAGTTGGGGCCCTGGAAACCAAATTGCGACACATCGGTTCCCGGGCCTTCCCCCCTTCCCTAATTTTCGGCGTCAAAAAGCGACGTCGAAAACCTACGCAACCACCCCCTTCTCCCGCCATGCCTTCACCTGCGCCTCGGTGAATCCGAACTCGCGCATGATCTCGTCGGTATGCTCGCCGGCATCGGGCGTGTAGCGGCGGATCTTCTTCGGCGTGTCCTGCATGTTGATCGGCGAGCCGACGATCTTGAAGTCGCCGCGCACCGGATGATGCACCGGCGCCGCGATCCCCAGATGCTGCACCTGCGGATCGGCGAAGGTCTGATCGATCGAGTAGATGGGGCCGCACGGCACACCCGCGGCTTCGAACAGTTCGACCCAATGCGCCGACGACTTGTGTTGGGTGATCTCGCCGATGGCATCGTTGACCGCCTTGCGGTTTTCGGTGCGCTTCTGGCGTGTTTTCCACGCTTCGATTTCTTTCCATTCCGGATGACCGATGGCGTCGCAGAAGCGCGCCCAGGGACGTTCGCCCGCAGCCGCGATGTTGATGTGGCCGTCGCTGGTCGGAAACACGCCGGTGGGCGTCCCGGTCGGGTGATCGTTGCCGGCCTGTTTCGCCACTTCGCCCTTCATGAGCCAGCGGGACGCCTGAAAATCAAGCATGAAGATGGTCGATTCGAGCAAGCTCGTCTGGATCCACTTGCCCACGCCGGTACGCGTCCGATCGAATAGCGCCATCGAAATGCCCATGGCGAGCAGATTGCCGGAGGTCAGATCCGCGATGGCGATGCCGACACGCACCGGGCCCTGACCGGGGAACCCGGTGACCGACATGAGGCCACCCATGCCCTGCACGATCTGGTCCACGCCGGCGCGCTTGCCGTAGGGCCCCGTCTGACCGAAGCCGCTGATCGAGCCGTAGACGATGCGAGGATTGACCTTCTTCACGTCTTCGTAGGCCACCCCGAGACGATGCTTCACTTCGGCGCGCATGTTCTCGACGATCACGTCGGCCTTCTCGGCCAGCTTCATGAAGATGGCCTTGCCTTCCTCGGACTTCAGGTTGAGCTGCATCGCGCGCTTGTTGCGATGCAGGTTCTGGAAATCGAAGCCGTCGCGACGGCCGATCTCGTCTTCGCCCTGGGTGGGCGGCTCGATGCGGATGACGTTCGCGCCCCAGTCCGCCAGGTGACGCACGCAGGTCGGGCCGGCGCGGGCCAGCGTCAGGTCGAGCACGATCACGCCGCTCAGCGGCAGATGGACTTCACTATCGGGCGTTGAATTCGAAGCGCTCACGGGGTCTCCTCCAGGATGAGTGTGTGACGGCGGCCGCCAACCACAGGCTCATGCAGTATATCGGAGCCCATCCCTCGTGCGATGCCGGCCTGCATGAGCGCAATGCGCGCAGACCTCTCGGGCGCGCAATTTGCGCCCGAGCCCGGAGTGCCGCGGCGGCAATGCCGCGACGACAGCTTCGCGATCCGCCACATCTGCGGTCTTTCGGCGTCCTCGCGTACGGAACGATTCACCCACTTCTGGACTCGGACCCGTGATCAGCCGCGCCAATCCGCTCGCAGAACCGCCGCCTGCCGCGACCAAAAGCAGCATGGCCGTCGGTGGGCATCCGGTCCACCCCATGCTGGTGAATTTCCCGATTGCCTTCCTGTTCGCCGCGCTGCCGAGCGATCTGGCGTTTGCCTGGACCGGCGATCCGTTCTGGGCTCGCGCTTCCCTGTGGCTGCTCGGCGTGGGCTTCGCCATGGGTTCGTTCGCGGCGATCTTCGGCACGCTGGATTTCCTGCTCGTCGCCGGCGTACGCAAACATACCTCCAGCTGGACACATTTTCTGCTCGGCGTCACGTTGCTCGCGATTGCATGCGCGAACTGGTGGATGCGCCTGCCCGATGCTGCCGCCGCAGTCCTGCCGTGGGGAATGTTCATGTCCTGCCTCACTGCAGGCGCCGTCGCGGCGGCCGGCTGGATGGGCGGCAAACTCGTCTTCGAGCACAACATCGGAACGCTGGAGTGAGTGTGGCGCATCCCTGCCTGGTGCCCTGTGTCGGAGATTCGTGCCATATAAGCACTGAGAATCGACGCCATGCTTTGTCGGAATTCCTCGCCCGGTGTCCAACCTGGCTGCAGTTTCCATCGCGTCTCGCGCCGATTTCGACACTTTTCCCACGCATGCGATCGATCGTCGCGACCCACACTTCTGCTACGAATCTCCGACACAGGGCACTAGAACGGCTTTGCGGACACCAGGGTGACCACGGCCAGAATCACTGTCGTCGGGACTACCGACAAAGCCCCGTAGAAGCGCGTCGAGCGGCGGAATCCCCGTCGCTTCAAATCCACCATGAGCACTCCGCAGTAGCCGTGGAACATCGCCATGACGAACACACCCGCGAGCTTGACCGGCATCCAGCCCCCCGAGAAGCCGCGTTCGAGCACGAGCCAGATGCCCGCGACGATCGCGAGCAGCGCGCTCGGCGTCATCACGGTGGAATAGATCCATCGCTGCAGCAGCATCAGGCGCTCGTGCCGGGGCTCCTCCGATCGGGACTGCTCCATGAAGAGCAACGGGAAGTACACCAGCGATGCGGACCACACGGCGATGAAGGCAATGTGCAGCGAAAGTGCAAGCATGCTGGACTCCTGAAGGCTCGTCGGACGGGCTGCATCGGCGCACTGCTCGCCGCTTTGAGCGGGTGCGCCGGCGTGCAATCGACGCTCGACCCGCGCGGCCCCGCGGCCGAATCGATCGCGCAATCGCACTGGATCATGGTCGCCGGCGCAACTTTCATACTCGTGATCGTGACGGCGATGAGCCTCTACGCGGTCTATCGCGATCCGGATCGGCGCGTGCGCGTCTCGCCGCGCGCGATGATTCTCGGTGGCGGTGTGCTGTTCCCCATCGTCGTCCTGACGGCGTTGATCGTGTACGCGCTGGTCCTGATGGACGATCTTCGCGGCCCCGATGCTCGCGATGCCCTCACCGTGAAGATCACTGCGCAGCAATGGGCGTGGCAGGTGCATTATCCGGCGCAGGGCGACCGCGCCGACGTGCGCCTCTCGAACGAACTGCGGATTCCGGTCGGCCGCCCGGTCCGCATCGAGTTGAGCAGTCCGGACGTCATCCACAGCTTCTGGATTCCGAGTCTCGCCGGCAAGCTCGACGTGATCCCCGGTCACAGCCGCGAGATCACGATACGAGCCGACTCGCCTGCGCAGCTGCGGGGCCAATGCGCGGAATTCTGCGGGCTGGAGCATGCGCGGATGATTCTCACCGTGGTCGCCCAACCCGCCGACGACTTCGATGTTTGGTTGGCCGATGCGGGGGCGTCGACGCGCACCGCGCGACCCGGCACTGAATCGAAGTCGAACGAGGTCTCGCCGTGACCTCAGACGCCCATTCAGACGCCGCCGACGCGCTGCACCGGAAACTCGAAGAGACATGGAGCACGCCGCCGGGCTGGCGGTCGCTCTCCGGGGTCAACCACACCACCGTGGGCCTGCGCTTCATCATCACGGGCTTCGTCTTCTTCCTGGTCGGCGGCGTGCTCGCCATGCTGTTGCGTACACAGCTCGCCCTGCCGAACAACCAGGTGCTGAGCGCCCAGCAATACAACGCCGCCTTCACGCTGCACGGCACGACGATGATGTTCTTCTTCGCCGTTCCGATCATGGAAGGCTTTGCCGCTTACCTGCTGCCCAAGCTCATCGGCGCACGCGACTTGATCTATCCGCGCCTCTCCGCCTTCGGCTACTGGTGCTACGTATTCGGCGGGCTGCTGCTGTTTTCGAGCGTCCTCGTGGGCACGCCGCCCGACTCGGGCTGGTTCATGTACACGCCGCTCAGCAGCGAACCCTATTCGGACAAGGGGGCCGACTTCTGGCTGCTCGGCGTCACGTTCGCGGAGATCTCCGCGGTGGCTGCAGCGGTGGAACTGATCGTCTCCGTCCTCAAGACCCGCACAGCCGGAATGGCGATCCACCGCATGCCCCTGTTCGCGTGGTACATCCTGATCACGGCAATCATGATCGTGGTCGCCTTCCCGCCGCTGATCCTCGGCAGCATACTGCTCGAGCTCGAACGCGCGTTCGGTCTGCCGTTCTTCGATCCGACCCGCGGCGGGGATGCCCTGCTGTGGCAGCACCTGTTCTGGCTGTTCGGCCATCCCGAGGTGTACATCATCTTCCTGCCCGCGGCGGGCATCGTCTCCACCATCATACCGACCTTCGCCCGGCGGCCGATGGCGGGGTACGCGTGGGTGGTGCTGGCCGTGATCGGTACAGGCTTCCTCAGCTTCGGCCTGTGGGTGCACCACATGTTCGCCACCGGCATTCCGCTGCTCGCCGTGGGCTTCTTCGCCGCCGCCAGCATGGCCGTCGCGATACCGAGCGGCATTCAGGTCTTCGCGTGGCTCGCGACCCTGTGGAGCGGCCGTCCCGTGACGAGCGTGCCGCTGCTGTTCATCCTGGGCTTTCTCTTCATCTTCGTGCTCGGCGGGTTGACGGGCGTCATGGTGGCCTTCGTACCGTTCGACTGGCAGGCCCATGACAGTCACTTCGTGGTCGCGCATCTCCATTACGTATTGTTCGGCGGCATGGTGTTTCCCCTCTTCGCTGCGCTCTACTACTGGCTGCCGCTCATGACCGGCCGCGTGTCGGAGTCGACCGGGCGCATCGTCTTCTGGCTGATTTTCCTCGGCTTCAATCTGACCTTTCTGCCCATGCATCTGACCGGACTGCTGGGCATGCCGCGACGGGTCTACACCTACGATGCAGGCCTCGGCTGGGACGCACTCAATCTGATATCGACCGTCGGCGGCTTCCTTACCACGATCGGCGTGGCGGCGTTTATCGTCGACTACCTCGCGCATCTTCGCTACGGACGCCGCGCCGGCCCCAACGTGTGGAAAGCGGGCACGCTCGAATGGGCACTGCGCTATCCGGTGCCCTCGTACAACTTCGCATCGCAACCGCGCGTCACGCACGCCGAACCCTTGTGGGAGGAAAGCGACCTGGCCCAGCGCCTCGCCCGCGGCGAAGGCTTCCTCGGGCACCCGCCCACCGCCCGCCGCGAGATGCTCATCACCGACAGTCTCAGCGGCGAACCGCAGCAGGTCGCGGTGCTGCCGGGCAACACCTTCGTGCCCCTGGCGGCAGCGCTTTGCCTGGCGCTGTTCTTCGTCGGATTTCTCACGAAGCTGTGGTGGCTGGCCGGGATCGGTTTCGTGCTCGCACTGGCCATGTTCCTGTTCTGGGCCTGGCGGGGCGGCGACACGGAGGGCACGGAGGATACGTTGGTCGCGGGCGAAGGACTCGTATTGCCGCTGCATCACGCGACGGATTCGCCGCCCGGATGGTTCGGCACCTGGTGGGCGATCGCGGCCGACGCCTCGCTGTTCGGATCGCTCTTCTTTGCCTATCTCTACCTGTGGCAGTCCAACGCTGCATGGCCGCCCACGGGGCTCGCCAGCGCGGACTGGCTCGTCCCTGCGTTCGGCATCGTCGGTCTGCTGACCAGCAGCGTTGTCGTGCGATGGGCGTCGGGCGCCTCGTCGAATGGCGAACCGCGCAGTGCAGGCGTGATCTGGTGTCTGGCGCTCGTCCTGGCCGCCGTTTACGTGGGCACTCAACTGATGCAGCTGTTCACAAGCGAACTTCCCGCCCATGCGCATGCCTACGCGGCCGTGGTGCATGTCTTCTGGGGTTATTGTGCCCTGCACGTCGCCATCGCGATGGTCATGGCGACATTCCATGTCGTCCGCACCCGAGTCAGACCGACACGCCCGGTCCGTATCGGCGAACGACGCATCGTCGCGCTGTTCTGGCAGTACAGCGTCGCCATCGCCCTGGTGGCATTCGCGCTGATCTACGGCTTTCCTCTCCTCACCGGGGCCGTGCAATGAACGCCGCTCGCCCCCGCTCGTTCGCGTCGTTCAGCGTTGCGCCATGCATCTGGCTGCTTCACTTCGTCGGTGTCTACGCGCTGACCTCGCTGGGGTGCGAATTCGCCGGCGACGCCGCGGGCACCCTGAACAGAGGCATCGTAAGCGCCCTGACGCTCATTGGAACGGGCGTATCGGTCTATGCAATGTACGTTCATCGTCGCGATTGGGGAGGTCGCCCCTGGGACACCCATGCCCCCGACATCTTCCTGGCGAAGACGAACGTGCTGCTGCATGCGCTTGCGATCGTGGGCATGATCTGGGTCGCAGCGCCCGCCTTCGTCATCTCGCCCTGCGAGACCTGATGCGTTTAGGCGCCGAGGGATAGCACGAGTCCGGGCAGGGCGATTCCGTGCAGTTCCGTGTGCCACGTCTGGCCGGATTCGATGTCGAAGGCAGCCGTCAGCGTGCCGGTCGTGATCAGTTCGCCCGCCGACACGCCCGCATGCGGGGGGTGCGTGCCCGCGAGGGGGAGCAGATGGGCGAGCGCGGCAAGCGGTGAGCCCAGGACATTCGCGCCCGACCCCGAACCGCGTTGGTCGCCCTCGCAATACAGCGTCACCGTGAAGTTCGCCAGCGTTTCAATCGGATCGGCCCCGAGCGAGGACACGGGCACCTTCTGCCCCAGCACGAGACAGCCGTGCAGCCCCGATGAGGCAATCGCGTCCGCCGCGCCGAGTTTCCAGCCAGGATACGGACACTGCACGATCTCGAAGCCATGGGCGATCCAGTCCACACAGGAGAACAGGGCCGCCAGATCATCGGAGACCGTCGGCGCACTCGCCAGGTGAAGCACGATCTCCGGTTCGATCTTGGGCTCGGCAAAATGTTCGATCGAGATTCGCGCATGGCCGTTGCGGGAATGCACGAGCGTGTGCTCGTACATCCAGCCCCAGATCGGCTGATGCACGCCGTACTCGTCCCAGATGTTGCGATTGGTGAAGCCGATCTTGCGACCGACCGGGACGGCACCCTGTGCGATACGCATCCGGTGCACGCGGTCGGCAACGACGTAGGACGTCGGGATATCGAGGGGCGCGTCGGACGACATGGGCGCCAGCGTCCCGCGTCGATCCTGTGCGGTCATCACGCGGATTGCCAGTTCGTTCAGTGCATGGTCGTCGAATGTCATCGTTTCGATCCCTCGTGGGCGCGCATTACAGCCGCGCGATCCGCGCCCCATTCAATTGCGCATCGATAGCAGCGTCGGCGCTACGGACAATGTACGCAAGTGCGACAACAAAAACGCACCGACGCGCGCTTCGTAGCGCACCTCTGCATGGGCGTGAAGATCGACGTGCGCAGCGCCCTCCACCACGTACAAGCTCTTCGGCTCGCGCGCGGCATCGTACAGGCGGCGCACTTCGGGCTGGGTCGTGTGCCGGTCCTGGCTGCCATGGACGAGAAGGATCGGCGCGGTGATCTCGCCGATGCGCTCGACGGGGCGCAGCTGATCGGGCCGTACGCCGAGCCTCGGCTCAAACTGCATCAGCAACAAGGGTGCAAGCAAGGTCCCCAACGATCCCAGATGAAGTCGCAGCCGGCCCTCGACCGCCTCTTCGATCGTCGGATACAGCGATTCGAGCACCACCGCCGAATACCTCGGCTTCGACTCGGCGAACACTGCGGCAGCGGCGCCGAGGGAAGTTCCGAGCACGCCGATCCGTTCGCCGGGTGCCAGCTGCGCGAGCCGACGCAGCGCCGCGTCGACGTCGCGCGCCTCGCGCAGACCAAAGGTGATGCGCTCCCCGGTGCTGTCGCCGTGGGCCTGCAGATCGATCAACAGCACCGAGAACCCCAGTGCTTTCAGAAAGCGTGCGCGCCCGAGCATGGAACGTTTGTCGGATCGAACGCCATGGAGCAAAAGCACTGCACCCGCTCTCGGCTCGCCCCGGATGAACCACGCGCTGATCAACGCCCCCGACGCCGAAGGAAAAGCGAGCCGGCTTGCCGCGAGTGCCGGCGGCGGCAAGCCGGTATCGGCGCGCACCGCCCGCGTAAGCACGTGCCCAGTCCAGACGACCGCGGTAACAGCTGCGAGCGTGCCGATCAGCAGAGCCGCGGCCATGAACCTCGCAATGCGTCCGGAAATCACGGGACGGGTTCAGAAACGATCAGCGCCTATCCAACCCTGGGTTGGATGCGGTGTTCCAACCCAGGGTTGGACAAAGTCACGCTGCCTTGCGCATGCCGGACGCACGCTGCTTCGCCCTTGCAGCATCCAGCTTGCCGTCGAAGAGCGTGATCGGCGGATAGGCATCCGGATCCGTATCGATGTCGAAGAGGGTCGTCTCGCCACACGCGAGCGCCTCGCGCAGCGCCGGCAGATAGTCCCCCGGCCGCTCGATCCGCACGCCGCGACAACCGCACGCCCGCGCGATGGCCGCATGATCCACCGGCGAGAACGCGACGGCCCCGGTGTGGCGGCCGAACTTCACGTCTTCGGCGTCCTTCTGATACGCAAGCACGCCGTTGTTCAGTACGGTGACGATCACCGGCAGCCCGGAGCGACGTGCCGTTTCGAGTTCGGACCAGACGTGGCCGAAGGCGCCGTCGCCCGTCACACAGAGCACGGGACTCGACGGTCGAGCCGCCTTGGCGCCGATCGCCATGGGCAGCCCCCAACCGAGCCCTGCAATGCCGCGCGGGGTGATGAACCTCATACCGGCAGCGAGGCTCGGCAGGTAGCACGCGATCCATACCGACGAATAGCTCGCGTCGGCCACCACGAGTGTGTCGGGCGTCAGGACCTTCGCCATGTCGCCCATGATCCGCTCCGGGCGAATCGGCGCAGCATCCGAACCCAGCAGCGGCGCAATGTCCCCGGTACTCTTCGCCTTCCCGGCCGCGATTTCGGCGACGAGTGCCGGCGATGCCTGCCGGCGCCCGCGCAACCGCTCGCAAAGCGCTTCGAGCGTGAGCTTCGCATCGCCCGCGAGACGCATCGATTCATAGTTGCGCCCGATCTCCACCGGATCGACGTCGATGTGCACGTAGCGTGCAGTCGGCGGAAAGAACGTCCAGGAATCGGTGCCGTTCTGCGCCGTGCGCGTCCCCACCAACACGATGACATCCGCCCGCTGCACGGTGGGCCGCAGGTAGTAGCTCGGCGACATGCGTCCGAGCGCATTGCCCCCGACGCCGAGCGAGAGCGGATGATCTTCGGCCACCGCGCCCTTGCCCATCACGGTCGTCATCACCGGCAGGTGAGCTTCGGTCTGCAAACGGGCCAACGCTTGCGCCGCTCCCGACAGATGCACGCCGCCGCCTGCGACGATCAAGGGATGCTTTGCACTCGCCAGCAGATCGGCCACCGCATCGAGTCGACCGGATTCCGGCAGCATGCGATCCAGCGGACACGCGCCGAGATCCGCATGGCGCCGACCGGCCGTCTCGATCTCCGCACCGAGCATGTCGGCGGGCAGCAGGAGGGCGACAGGTCCGGGACGCCCGCCAGCCGCTGCGGCGAAAGCCATGTCCATGTAGTCCTCGATTCGCGCAGGATCGCCCAGCCGGCGAACCCACTTCGTGCAGCTCTGAAAGAGCGCGATGTGATCGAGTTCCTGGAACGCGTTGCGATCCGCATTCGCCCGCTCGACCTCCTGCACCAGGGCCACCACCGGCACCGACGACTTCAGCGCCTCGGCGAGCGGCGGCACCAGCAAGGTGGCCGCCGGACCGTTCTGCGCACATACGACAGCGACGCGCCCGGTGATGCGCGCATAGGCATCGGCCATCGCCCCGCCGGCGTTCTCGGTGCGATACGTGTACTGGCGTATGCCCGCGTCTTCTGCGGCGAGCAGCGCTGCCGAGGGCAGGCTTTGCGAAAACATCGCCTTGACGCCATGGCGCGCGAGGCAGGCGGCCAGCGCCTCGGCTACGGTGGTCTTCCCGGTCATCGTTTCCTCCTCGAACAAAAAATGGTGCCAGGCACGTGCCTGGCACCATTTCGTCGACGTGCAGCGAACCTACTTCTTGGCTACGAAAGCGCCGGCGCCATCGCCCGCGAGCTTGCCGAACACCGCTCCGGACGTGAGCCCCGTGCCGCCCGGATAGTTGTGATAGAACAAGCCGCCGACCATTTCACCGGCCGCGTACAGACCCGTGATGCCCTGGCCGGCCTGATCCTGCACCTGCCCGTTCGCCGGATCGATCTTCACCCCACCGAAGCTGAAGGTGACACCGCAGGTGACCGCATACGCTTCGTAGGGCGGCTCGTCGAGCACGTTGGCCCAGTTGGTCTTGTTGACCTTGAGGCCTTCGGTGCACTTGCCGTCCTTGATCGCGGGGTTGTACGGGATGTCCCGTCGCACCGCCGCGTTGTACGCCTTCAGTTCGCGCAGGCAGGCTTCCGGATTCACGCCGTCGAGCTTGGTGACGAGCTCTTCGAGCGTGTTGGCCGTGACCTTCGTGATCTGCTTGATGCGGTACTCGTCGCGCAGGGACGGCACGATCTTCTGATCGAAGATCTGCCACGCGAACATGTTGGGCTGCGACAGGATGACCCCGCCGTATTTGGCATAGGTGTAGTTGCGAAAATCCGCACCCTCGTCGACGAAGCGCTCGCCGTTCGCATTGACCATGATGCCCCATGGGTAGCAATGCTTCTGGAAGTTGTCGCCGACGGCGAGATCGCCGAAGGGCGGCGCGTTCTGATCCCAGCCCACCGCATGGCAGCCGGACCAGTGCCCGAAAGGCATCGCGCCGACTTCAATGGCCATCTTGAGTCCTGCGCCGGTGTTGAAGCGCGTGCCGCGCACCTTCGCGAGATCCCAGTTCGGACCGAGGTAACGGGCGCGCATCTCGGCGTTCGACTCGAAACCGCCGCACGCCAGCACCACGGCCTTGCACTTGATGTCGACGACCTTGCCCTTGTGCTTGGCGCGTATGCCCTTCACGCCGTCGTCGTCGGCGATGAGGCCGATGGCGGGCGTTTCGTAATAGATCGGGATGCCTTCGCGCGCGCAGGCCTTGTGTTCAAGATCCACCAGGCCGGGACCGCCGCCCCAGGTCTCGACAGCGAGACCGCCCCAGAACTTCCACTTGCCGTCGACCTTGAAGGCCTGGCGCTTGTACGACAGCTGGAACTTCACCCCCTTCTTGCGCAGCCATACCCAGGTCGGGTGGCTGCGGTGCACCAGGATCTCGGTGAGGTCCGGGTCGCAGCGGTAGTTGGTGATGCGGCCCATCGTGTCGAAGTATTCGTCGGCCGTGAACGAGCCGAAATCGTTGTCGCGGCGCTCTTCTTCCGTCAGATCGGGGACCAGCTCAGCGATGTCGTCCGCGTTGTTGAAGACCAGCCGGGTGATGCCTGCGGTGTAGCGGCTGTTGCCGCCGCACTCTTCTTCCGGTGCCGCCTCCAGGATGATGACGTTGCAGCCGTGTTCGCGCGCCGCCAGGGCCGCGGCCGCCGCCGCGTTGCCGGCGCCGACGACGACGACGTCGGCGTTCTCCATACTCGCTGTTGCCATGGTGATTTCCTCGATCAGATTGAACGCCTCGCCGGCTTCGGCGAGTACGCGGTTCGGAAAGCTCTTCCGCCTACGGTTGTTTTTGTTGCAGCACAAAACCCGCCGGGCGGATCGGGGGACTTCGTTGTCCGCCATGCTTACGTGCCGCGCAGGTACGTAAGGCGCTGGTTTGCGCCGAATTATACGCCAGGCCCCGAGGGTCGAGAGGCGCCGGGGCATCCGAGATGCGACACGTCCGCGGGCCTTCCCGGCCGCCGCCCGGGGCGGACTCGAATCGGTCCGTCCAAGTACATCGGGTAGTAGAATCGCCCTTCGTTTTTTCCTCCCTTCGAGACTTTTCCGCCATGGACAACTCCAGTTCCACGCCGCCGGTCGTTCGGCTTTCGGATTACACCCCGCCGGCGTTCCTGATCCCGTCGGTGGATTTGAATTTCGACATCGCGGACGACCTCACCACCGTCACCGCACGGATCACGGTGAAGCGAAATCCAGCGGCGTCGAACGCCGCGGCACCGCTCGCGCTCGATGGGGACGAACTGGTGCTGGAAAGCGTACACCTCGACGGCAAGGCGCTCGATGCGAACGAGTACCGCGCCGATTCTCAGAGCCTCGTGATCGCCGCCGTGCCGGACAGCTTCATCCTCGAGACGGTTTGCCGCCTCGATCCGACGAAGAACACGAAGCTGATGGGCCTGTACGCATCGAGCAACGGCTACTTCACGCAGTGCGAGGCCGAGGGCTTTCGGCGCATCACCTACTTCCTGGACCGGCCCGACGTGATGTCGCGCTACACGACGACCATCCGCGCGGACAAGAATCGCTTCCCTGTTCTGCTCTCGAACGGCAACCCCGTCGCGCAAGGCGCATCGAAGGGCGGCAAGCATTGGGCGAAGTGGGTGGATCCGTTCCCGAAGCCTGCCTATCTCTTTGCGATGGTCGCTGCAAAGCTCGACCGCCTCGAAGACACCTTCAAGACCGCATCGGGCCGCAGCGCGAAGCTGCAGATCTATGTCGAACCCGGCAAACTCGATCAGGCCGACTTTGCGATGCAAGCCTTGAAGAAATCCATGCGCTGGGACGAAGACGTCTTCGGGCTCGAGATCGATCTCGATCAGTACATGATCGTCGCCGTCGGCGACTTCAATATGGGCGCCATGGAGAACAAGGGGCTCAACATCTTCAACACGAAGTATGTACTCGCCCGACCGGAAACGGCCACCGATGTCGATTATCAAAACATCGATCGCGTCGTCGCCCACGAGTACTTCCACAACTGGACGGGCAACCGCGTCACCTGTCGCGACTGGTTCCAGCTCTCACTGAAGGAAGGCCTCACGGTCTTTCGCGATCAGGAGTTCGGCGCCGACATGTACTCGCGCGCCGTGCAGCGCATCCAGGAAGTGCGCACGCTGCGCGCCGCCCAGTTCCCGGAAGACGCCGGCCCGATGGCGCACCCGGTACGCCCACAGTCGTACATCGAAATCAGCAATTTCTATACGCCGACGGTCTACGAGAAGGGCGCCGAAGTCGTACGCATGATCCATACGCTGATCGGCGCTAAAGCCTTTCGCAAAGGCATGGACCTCTACTTCCAGCGTCACGATGGTCAGGCCGTGACGTGCGACGAGTTCGCCCAGGCCATGCAGGATGCCAGCGGCATCGACCTCTCGCGCTTCAAGCGCTGGTACGATCAGGCCGGCACGCCGACGCTGGATATCGACGGGGTGTACGACGCCGCGAGCGCGCGCTACACGATGACGGTGAAGCAATCCTGCACGCCGACACCCGGTCAGCCAGAGAAGCTGCCGCTCCACATACCGCTGGCGCTGGGCCTCGTCGGTCCCGATGGGCAAGACATTCCGCTGCGGCTGCAAGGCGAAGCGGCTGCAGGCGAAACGACACGCGTATTGTCGGTGACGGAACCGGTCACCACGTTCACGTTCGTCGACATTCCCGCGAAACCGGTGCCGTCGATTGCACGGGGGTTCTCCGCACCGGTGAAGATCCGGTTCCCCTATACGGCCGACGAACTGACCCATCTCATCGCCTACGAAAGCGATTCTTTCAATCGCTGGGAAGCGGGCCAGCGCCTCGCCACGGATCTCATGCTGAGCAACGTCGCCGAGGTGCGCGCCGGTCGCGAGCCGCGCGTGCCCGAATCGTTCATCGCAGCCTTCGGTCGCGTGCTCGCCGACGCCGGCAAGGATCCGTCGTTCGCCGCCGAAGCGCTCGTCCTGCCGTCGGAAGGCTTCCTCGCCGAACAGATGGACGAGGTCGATACCGATGCAATCCATCGGGTGCGCATCGATCTTCGACGCCAGATTGCTTCCGCCTTGCGCGACGAACTGCGCTCAACGTACGAAGCCCAAGCCGTGGCGGGCGCGTACAGTCCGGATGCCGCATCGGCCGGCAAGCGTTCGCTACGCAACACGTGTCTCGCGTATCTCGTCGAACTCGACGATGCGGGGAATCGCGCACTCGCCATGCAGCAGTTCGACATGGCGAACAACATGACGGACTCCGTCGCGGCCCTTGGTGCGTTGGCGCAGTTCGACTGCCCGGAGCGCAAGCGCGCGTTGTCGTCGTTCTACGAGCGCTGGAAGCACGAAGCACTGGTCATGGACAAATGGCTCAGCGTGCAGTCGACCTCCCGCCTGCCGAATACGCTCGCGGAAGTGCGCGCGCTCATGAACCATCCCGCGTTCGACCTGCGCAATCCGAACAAGGTGCGAGCGCTGATCAGCAGCTTCTGCCATGGCAATCAGGTCCGCTTCCATGCCGCGGACGGTTCGGGCTACGAGTTCTGCGCTGAGCAGGTGATCGCGCTGGATGCATTGAATCCGCAAGTGGCCGCGCGCCTGGCTCGCGCGTTCGACCGCTGGAAGAAATTCGATGCGGGTCGGCAGGCTCAGGCCCGCAAGGCGCTGGAACGCATCCGTGCCGTGCCTCAGCTGTCGAAAGACACCCTGGAAGTCGTGGGCCGCGCACTATCGTAGTTCGGACAGGAGGCCGGTCGTGATCAATACCGTGGTGTTCGACCTCGGCAAAGTCCTGCTGGACTGGAGTCCCGGATACTTCTATCGCTCGCACTTCGGCGATGACGAAGCTGCACTCGAGCGCTTCTTGGCAGAGGTCGTCACCCCCGATTGGATCGCCGAGATGGATGCGGGCAAGCCGATCGCCGTGGCCGTTGCCGAAGGCTGCGCACGTCATCCGAATCACGCCGAACTGATCGCGCGCTGGCGCGACGGCTGGAACACGATGCTGCGCGGCGAAATCGCTGGCACCGTGGAGATTCTTTCAGAGTTGCGTGCGCGCGGAACTCGACTCTACTCAATCACCAACTTCTCGACGGAAACGTATCCGCAGGCGTACCTGCGATTTCCGTTTCTCGGCTGGTTCGAGCACACGGTGGTATCGGGCGAACTCGGCATCATCAAGCCCGACCGCCGCATCTTCGAACACGCCATCGAGCGCTGCCGGCTCGACCCCGCCCGGTCTGTCTTCATCGACGACATGCGGGCGAACGTGGAAGCCGCGCAGGAGTGCGGCTTCCACGTCATCCATTTTACGTCGCCGGAATCCCTGCGCGCGACCCTCGCCACGCTCGGCGTGCTCTCCGACTCAGAACACTAGGCGGCGTCGAGCAGTCAACGCCAATAGCCCGAGGCCAGCCAGCAGCAGCGCGACAGGAGCCGGTTCGGGCACCGGACTCACCCAATCCATGCCCAACGCACTCTGCAGCGTCAACTGCGGCAGCGGCTGCCCCAGCGCGTCGATGGCACCGGTGATGCCGCCCCAATACACCGTGTTGCGGAAATTCGCACTGGACACGGTTCCGATAGGATTGGTGGCGGGCAGAAGCGACGGCAGGGACTGAACCGCAGCGCGCACCACGAAACTGACGTCCCATATCGACCCGTTCGGCACCGTGATCGCGCCGCCCGCCAGACTGGCGAGACCTCCCAGCGCCGATGCATCCCAACTCGAGCCGGTTGGCGAACCCGCGACGACGATCTGCTCGAAGCTCAGCAGCGTCGGCAGCGCCGAACTGCCGAGCACCGCATCCATGGAGAAGCCGATCAGGAAGTTGGTGACGCCACCGCCCGTAGGGCCGTGCTGGACCTGCATGCGGCCGGAGGTCTGTAACGGTTGGATCGAAAACGTGATCGGTGCGCCGGGCAACAGCGTCGGGTCGAGGACGACCACCCGATCGACGAAGCCGGCCTGCACGGACGCCATCGCGGTCAACAGCACCGGATCGAGCGTATTGCTATCCGGATCGTACGGATTTACTTTCGTGTGCGCCTGCACGCCGACCGCGAGGCTGCGCGCCAGCAGGTCCACCTTGCCGTAGACGCTGACGTCGGCGCGAGTCTGCGCCGGACCGCTCATATCGACACTGTCGCTGCGCTCGATCGGCTGCGGCCGCGTCAGCAGTTCGAGCGGCACGCTCACTGACGTTTGCGGCTGCTGCTGGTCCACCCGACCGTCGCCGCTGAACATACGCCACCCGTACTCGACGCGGCCCTCGGTCGCGGATGCAGAGGCACACGCGGCCAGCATAACGGCAACTCCCGCCAGCAAGCGGCAGCGGCCGGGAATCAGCGGGAGTTTGTTGGGACGACACATTGGCATGACCGACTCCCGATGGGGGAAAGGAAAAATCTGCGACCTCGACGCCGCGAAGCTTCTGGAGGGCAATCGCCCGCGTGCCGACAGACTAGCCCATCGGGATGCGTCTGAACAGCGCAGCTGCACCGGATCCGGATCGCCGATCCCGATCAACGTTATCCCTTGCAGGGCTCCTGACCCAGGGTTGTGACCCAGGGTTGTGACCCAGGGTTGTGACCCAGGGTTGTGACCCAGGGTTGTGACCCAGGGTTGTGACCCAGGGTT